>QWCE01000895.1_pt1 | contig 74739 bp, 74 predicted proteins | sample 1972531 | NCBI WGS metagenome assembly QWCE01 (sample SAMN09866716, study PRJNA288562) | Human gut metagenome isolate term4_stool, whole genome shotgun sequencing...
TAAACCGCCGGGTCAGCAAGCTGACGGGCATTAAGGAAGCCCGGCTGCGGGAGGAGGGCATCCCCTTCCCGGAGGCCATGGAGCGGTTTCACAGCTGGTGCGGCGAGGACATTATTTTCCTGACCTGGGGCTTTGACGACATTGGCATTCTGCGGGAAAATCTGCGGCTGTATGACCTGGACGAGAGCTGGACAGACCGCTGGTACAATGCCCAGATGATCTTCAACGCCCAGACCGATGGCTCCACCTCTCAGAAGGCCCTGAAAACGGCGATGGAGCTGTGCGGAATCGAGGCCAGCCGCCCGGCCCATGATGCCCTGGGCGATGCCTACCATACAGCCCTCATCTGCGCCAAGCTGGATCTGGAGCGTGGGGCAAGGGAATACGATGCTGCCCTCAAGAGCCATGAAAACGGCTTCCATGGGGCGGAGCTTCCCGGCTGCATTCAGCGGGAGGTCTTCCGGGACCTGCCGGATAAGACCGCGGCCCTGGCCGCCATGTCCGGCAGGGACAATCTCTGCCCGGAGTGCGGGCGGCAGATGCTGGGCTCCCGCTGGTTTGCCCAGGCGGGCCACCGGTATATGGATCTGGCCACCTGCCCGGAGCATGGAAAATTTCTGATCCGCATCCGCCTGAGCGAGCAGCCGGACGGACTTGTTCGGGTCAGCCGCCTGACCTATGAGGCCACCTCCGAGGCGGCCGAGGCCTATGCCCGTCGGGCCGAAAAGGCCGACCCCGAGGAGCGCCCCCGCCGCCGCAGAAGAAGACGCTCCCGCGGCGCGGGAAAGCAGAAAACAGAATGACCGGGGAATCCCACCGGATACGGGCAGCCTGCCCGGAAATCAGAAAGACGTGACATTTGCGGTCACGTCTTTTTGTTTTGAAAAATTTTCTCCGCACGAGCGTAAAAATCCTACTGTGTAGATGTAAGGCCTTACAATCAAAAAGAGTGACCCAAGGAGTAACCCATGGAAGATTTACAGATCATCGAGCTTTTCTTTCAGCGCTCTGAGGAAGCTGTTTCGCAGACGGACCGAAAATATGGCCGTTTTTTGCGGAGTGTTGCCGGGCGGATTCTTTCTATCCCGGAGGATTCCGAGGAAGTCGTAAACGACACCTATCTGGCGGCCTGGAACAAGATCCCGCCGGAGGTGCCAAAAGCGCTCAAATACTACTTATCCCGCATTACCCGGAATCTGGCCCTGAGTCGGTTTGACTATGGGAACGCCCAAAAGCGTTCCGCCTTTGCGGAGGTCGCCATTTCCGAGCTGGAGGAGTGCATTCCGGATCCGGCGGCACAGCCGGAGATGCGTGCCGAACAGCGGGAATTGACGAAGACCCTGAATCGGTTTCTGTCCGGACTGAGTGGAACCGACTGCGCCTTGTTTGTGGGCAGATACTACTATAATCGGACAGCGGCAGAACTGGGAAGAAAGTACAATATGCGGGAGTACCAGGTAAAATACCGGCTGAAAAAGCTTCGGGCGGAACTGAAGCGGTTTCTGGAAAAGGAGGGCTATACACAATGACCGAAAAAGACCTTTACAGCGCAATGAGCGGTATTGAGGATCGATATCTTGCTATGGCGGACGCTCCAAATAAGGAGGATATTTCTATGAAAAAGCACAGCGGTAAGCTTCGGTTTTTTTTGATTGCGGCAGCGCTTGTCAGCCTGCTGGGCGTTACAGCCTATGCGGTAACGGCGAAAATTCAGCTGAACACCAAGCGGTATATGCAAGGGACCGGAGAAAGCGTAGATGCAAATGCCTCTGTACCCTATGAGGCGGAAATCAATTTTCAATCGACAGCCGATACCTATGAGGGCCTGCAAACGTATTGCCCTACTTGGCTTCCGGAGGGCTATCGTCTGCGTTTTGTCAGTGACAAGGCCTATGGACACCAGACGCTGCACTTTGCGACGGCATCGGATGAAAGCGCCCTCGTGCTGGAGACGACCCGGGGAGACAATGCCGCCGACCTGGTGCTTGAAAGTGTCACAAAGGAAGAACCCATCACCGTGGGGAGCCTTCCCGGAACACTGTATACCTGCACCGGCGGTGAGCGGGTGCTGCTCTGGACGGATGAGGACCGGGGCGTTGGGTTCATGCTGCTGACAGGAGACACGGAGCTGGATCTGATGCGGGTTGCCGAAAGCATCCAGCTGAACCCGGACCTGAAACCCACGAATGCAGACCGTTACCAGCTGGCACTGGAGGAGTTGGGGGACTATCAGATCACCGGACTGCCGGATAACTACCCGGAGACGGAATTTATCGCCAGTCCCAAGGAGGACGGCGGTTGGTTTGCCTATGTGTATCGCTGGTACATTGATGCCAAGAAAAATACCACGGTGGAACTGAATTATGAAACTTTCCTCCTGAATGGGGACAAGGATGAGGATTCTGCCCAGAAGTCAGAGCCGGTTCCAGAGACTCCGGATACAATTCTCAAAATGAACGGCGGCGGAGAAGCCACAACGGTTCAGGGAATGCCTGCTGCTGTAACCCAGGGACATATCGTCTGGGTGGATTGGGAGAACAAGGTGGTCTTTCAGATCACTGCGGATGGCATGACCGCTGACCAGCTGCAACAACTGGCGGACAGCGTTCAAAAGGTGCGATAATACGCAAAAGACGTTCGGTCCAAGTTTTTTGGATCGAACGTCTTTGCGCCCCCTTTGCGTCCCTAGAAAAACAATTTTGCGGTCCAGGCCGCTGCGGTGAAGCCCACAAGGTCGGCAAAAAGGGCGGCGGGCAGGGTATAGCGGGTGCGGCGGATACCGGCTGCGCCGAAATAAACGCTGATGGTGTAGAAGGTGGTCTCCGTGGAGCCCAGCATGACCGCCGCCGTCCGGCCGATCTGGGAATCCACGCCGTAGGTCTGCATCAGGCTCGTCCCTACGGCCAGAGCCGCGCTGCCGCTGATGGGCCGCACCAGCACCAGCAGGGCACATTCCGCCGGAATGCCGAAGAGGGCAAACAGCGGCCCGCAGAGCGTTTGCAGCAGCTCCGCCGCCCCGGAGGCGCGGAACAGCTCCACGGCGGTGAGCAGCAGAACGAGGGTGGGGAGGATGTCCTTCAGCAGGCGCAGCCCCTCGGCCCCGCCCTCTAAGAGGAGTGAATAGCTGTTCTCCTTCTTGCCCAGAGAAAGGGCGGAGGCCAGCAGCAGTATCATGGGGATCAGGTAGTCCGTCATGCTTTCCGGACCCGTCCCAGAAGAATTGCGGCGCAGACGCCAAGCCCGGCGGAGAGAATGCTTGTGACCCATACCGCCGGGAGAATGTCAAAGGGTCGGCCGCATCCCAGCGCCGCCCGGACGGCGGCCACATTGGTGGGCAGCAGTTGGATGGAGGCGGTGTTCAGCACCACCAGGCGGCACAGCTGATCGCTTGCCGCGTCGCTTCCGGGCGTTTTCAGCCGCTTGGCCGCCTGGATGCCCATGGGCGTAGCGGCATTGCCCAGCCCCAACAGGTTGGCGCAGATGTTTCCACAGAGATACCCCCGGAGAAGGCCGTCTTCCCGGCTGTCCGGGAAAATGCGCCCCAGGATGGGGGAGAGCAGCTTCGACAGCAGCCCCATGGCCCCGTTTTTCTCCAAAAGCTTCCCAACCCCGGACCACAGGCACATCGCCCCGGCCATAGAAACCGTCAGCGTCACCCCGGACTGTGCCCCTTTCATAGCCGCTCCGGCCAGAGCATTCCCCCGCCCGGTCAGCGCTGCCGAGAGAATGCTCAGGGCAATCAGCCCCGTCCAAATCCACCCCATGACCATAGCGCTCCCTCCTCTGGCACAAGATTATGCCGGGGAAGGACAAAAAGAACAGTGCGAAAAAAAGCGCAGCCGGTGCATTTTGCAGTCGGCTGCGTCTGTACTTTGCGTGATTGCTCTACTCCTCTTCCAGCGCCAGGGCGTAGACCGTGTTCTTCGGCAGGCCCAGCTCGGCGGCGGTCTGCTTGACTGCGTCCTTCCGGGAAAGCCCCTGCTCCAGGAGCGCTTTCACCCGGGCGGCGGCGTCGGCTTCTGAAGGGACTTCTCTGATCTCTTCCGGGGCGCCGGCTACGATCAGCACAAATTCCCCCTTGGGGGGCGTTTCGGTGTACTTTTCCACGGCTTCTCCCAGGGTGGTCCGAACCACCTCCTCGTGGAGCTTGGTCAGCTCCCGGCACAGGCTGATGGGCCGGTCTGCGCCGAAGACCTCCGCCATATCCTGCAGTGTGTTCAGCAGCTTGTGGGGGGCTTCGTAGAAGATCATGGTGCGCTGTTCTTTTTTCAGGCTGTCCAGGTGCTCCCGGCGGCTCTTTTTTGCGGTGGAGAGAAAGCCCTCAAAGCAAAATCTGCCGGTGCTCTGGGCGGAAATGCTCAGGGCGGTGATGGCGGCACAGGGGCCGGGAATGGCGCAGACCGGAATGCCCGCAGCGGCGCACTGCTTTACCAGGTCCTCGCCGGGGTCGGAGATGGCGGGGCTTCCGGCGTCGGAGACCAGAGCGCAGGTTTCTCCTGCCAGAATCCGGTCCAGTATTTTTTCGCCCTTGAAGGACTTGTTGTGCTCGTAGTAGCTCACCAGGGGCTTTTTCAGCTCCAGGTGGTTCAATAGCTTCAGGGTGACCCGGGTATCCTCGGCGGCGATGAAATCCGCGCTTTCCAGAGTTTCCCGGGCGCGTTTGGAGATGTCCCCCAGATTCCCGATGGGGGTGGGGACAAGGTACAGCATTCCGGCCATAGGGGCCTCCTATTCGATATGATAAATGGATTTGTATTCCCTGGACGGCTGCCCCGCTTCATCCGTCAGCGACAGCTCCTCAAAAGCAAGCCCGGGCTTTCCACCCTTGCGCAGCTGCAGAAGGATCAGACTGACATCCTTGCCCGGGCCGTGCCGCACCAGACACAGCCGCTTGGCCTCCAGATGAAAGGCGCCTGCCTGGGCGATGATCTCTCCCAGCCGTTCCGGGCGGTGGACCAGAAAAAAGTCACCGCCGTATTTCAGCGCCCAGGCGGCGCTGTGCAGCAGCTCCCGGACGGAGCAGCAGTCCTCCCGCCGGGCCAGGGGCAAAGCGCTGCTCTGCGGTCCGCCGGAAAAATAGGGCGGGTTGGAGAGGAGCGTGGTGAAGCTTCCGGGGGAAACCAGGGAGGGAACTTGCCGCACATCCGCACATATACTTTCCATGCGGTCGGCAAGCGCGTTGCGGGCGATGTTGTCAAGAGCGGCCCGGTGGGCCTCATGCGTCAGCTCTATGCCGGTGACGCGGCAGGTGCTGTCCCGGGCGCAGAGCAGCAGCCCCAGGGTACCGCAGCCGGAACCAAGGTCCAGCACCCGGGCGTTTTTGGGGAGCTTTGCAAACCAGCCAAGGAGCATACTGTCAGTGCTCAGGGGGAAGCAGCCTTTGGGGACATCCAGGGTAAAACCGTTCAAAAGTGTTTCCAAGTTGTGTTCCTTATAGTGAAAACCGGCCTGCGAAAGACGCAGGCCGGTGGGTTCCGAAGAATTAGCCTTCCTCGATGGCATCAGCGGGGCACTGCTCGGCGCAGGAGCCGCAGCTGACACAAACGTCAGGATTGATTACGTACTTGTCTTCACCCTCGGAAATAGCCTCGACGGGGCACTGCTCAGCGCAGGAACCGCACTTCAGGCAAGCATCGGTGATATTGTAAGCCATGAAAAATACCTCCTATTGTTTTTTTCAGTGTGCATCCATACAATGCATCTACATTCTAGCATAGATTTTCAAAAATGCAATTCCTTTTTTCGGATTTTTTTGATTTCCGTATATTTCCTCTTTTGGATGGCGAAACTGAAGCCCAAAGGGGGAATTTCATGGGATATCGCGGACAAATGGAGGCGCTGATCCGGCAGTCCGGTGCAGAGGCACGGCACATGGGCCACAGCTATGTGGGCTCGGTGCACCTGCTGCTCGCCCTGTGCCAGATGTCCGGCGGTACGGCCCAGCTGCTGCGGTCTTTTGGTGTGGAGCCGGAGCTGCTGCGGCAGCTGACCATGCTGTGTTACGGCGTAGGGCGGCCGGAGATGCCTTTGCCCCAGGGGTTGACCCGGGCGGCGAGAAGAATTCTGCGTCAGGCTGCCGTGGAGGCGCGACGGCAAGGCAGACGGGAGGTGCGTCCCGCCCATGTGCTGCTGGCCATGGCCCGAGAGGAGCAGAGCGGGGCCTATCAGATGCTGCATACCTGCGGTGTCAGCGCCGACGCACTGTTTACCCACACTCTGGAATATCTGTTGGATGCGCCCCGGCTGCGGGACGGGAAAAAGGAGGCGGTTTCTACGAAGCTTTTGGAACAATTCAGCGAGGATCTGGTCAGAAGGCAGTGAGCATGGACCCGGTCATTGGAAGGGACAGAGAAATCGATACGGTGATCGGCATTCTCTGCCGGAAGAATAAAAACAATCCCGCCCTGATCGGGGAGCCGGGCGTGGGAAAGACCGCCATAGCCGAGGGCCTGGCCCAGCGTATGGCGGTGGGCAACGTGCCGCCTCAGCTGAAGGAAAAACGGCTCTATAGCCTGAATATGGCGAGCCTGGTGGCAGGGACGAAGTACCGGGGCGAATTTGAGGAGCGGCTGCGGGATGTGCTGGCGGAGATCCGGCGCAGCGGGGACGTGATTCTCTTTGTGGATGAAATGCATACCATCGTCGGGGCCGGGGCCGCAGAGGGGGCCATCGACGCGGCCAATATTTTAAAGCCCGCCCTTGGCCGGGGAGAGCTGCAAATGGTTGGGGCTACCACCCGGGAGGAGTACCGGAAGTATATCGAAAAGGACGCCGCTCTGGAGCGGCGGTTTCGCCCTGTCAATGTGGAGGAGCCGGATAACGACACCGCGGTGGAAATCCTCCGGGCCCTGAAGCCCGGACTGGAGCAGCACCACCGGCTGCGCATTACGGAGGAGGCGCTGAAGGAGGCGGTCCGGCTGTCCGTCCGGTATCTTCCGGACCTCTATCTTCCGGACAAGGCCATTGACCTGCTGGACGAGGGCGCGGCCCGGGCGAAAATGGAGGGCGTATCCAGCGCCCGGGGCTCCTCCGCCCGGAAAGAGCTGGAGGAGGAACTGCGGGAGGCCGTGCGGGAGCGCCGGTTTGAGCGGGCGGCAGAGCTGCGGGATAAGGTGCAGAGCCTCATGGAGCGCGCGCCGGATGGAAAGCGGTCCCGGGCGGTGACCGGGGCGGACATTGCCCTGGTGGTCTCTGCCCGGACGGGCATTCCTGTGGGACGGCTGACGGCAGGGGAGCGGGAACGGCTCCTGAATCTGGAGGGGCTCCTCTCTGCCCACGTCATGGGGCAGCCCAAAGCGGTGAAGACCGTGGCGGAGGCCGTCCGCCGGGGCTTTTCCGGCATTCGGGACGCAGGCCGGCCCATCGCCTGCCTGCTGTTTGCCGGTCCCACCGGCGTGGGAAAAACAGAGCTGTGCAGGGCCTTGGCCACGGAGGTCTACGGCAGCCAGAATGCCATGCTGCGGCTGGATATGACGGAATATATGGAAAAGCACTCCGTGTCCCGGCTCATCGGCGCGCCTCCCGGCTATATCGGCTACGATGAGGGCGGCAAGCTGACCGAGGCGGTTCGCCGCCGCCCCTACAGCCTGGTGCTGCTGGATGAGATCGAGAAAGCCCACCCGGAGGTGCTGGGCCTGCTGCTGCAAATCATGGAAGAGGGGACCCTCACCGATTCCACCGGCAGACACGTGAGCTTCAAAAATACCATTGTGGTTATGACCTCCAATGTGGGCGGCGGCCTGCGGGGGGAGGGGCTGGGCTTCTGCGGGGAAGGGAAAAAGGGCGTGTTTGCCCAGGCCTTGCAGGAGCAGTTCACCCCGGAATTTTTGGGGCGGCTGGATGCAACGGTGTATTTCGAGCCCCTGGGGGAGAATGCCATGGAGGCCATTGCCCAGAAGTATCTGCGGCAGCTGCAGCAGCGCAGTGCCGCCGCAGGCATTCAGCTCCTGCTGCCCGGCGAGCTTGCCCATATGCTGAGCACCCGCTGCATGGGCCGGGACGGTGCCCGGCAGCTGCGCAGGCTGGTGCAGACCGAAGTGGAGGACGGCCTCGCCACGTTCTTGTTGCGCTGCCCCAAAAAGCCGGGCAGGATCCATCTGCGCTTGGAGGAGGGAAAGCTGCGGTTCGGGGCCTGAAATCTGCCAGATAAGTGAACACACGTTTGAATATTCACGAAAAAATAGGGTTTCTCAGGCCGTTCCAGGGAAATTCGGCAAAAAATGATTGATTTTTTTCGGAAGAAGATTTATACTATCAAAAAATGGAGTGCTGTGGATGTAAAGTGGAGGAAAATGGAATGGAGGTGAGACTGTGATCGGCAAATATGCAGCCCGGATGGACGACAAGAGCCGTCTGATCGTTCCGGCCAAGCTCCGTGGGGAGCTGGGCGATAGCTTCTTTGTGACCCTGGGCGTGAACTGCGGCCATCGCTGTCTCACAGTCTACACGGCGGATGAATGGCAGCGGCTCAGCGCGAACTTCAATGCTCTGAGCATCTCGCAGCGGGCAGGGGCCACCAGCCTGATCTTTATGAATGCCGCGGAGTGCAGCCCTGACAAGCAGTTCCGCTTTTCTCTGACGCCCTTCCTGCAATCCTACGCCGGAATCGACCGGGAGGTCATGATCGTTGGCCGGGCAGGCCAGGCGGAAATCTGGGACGCGGAGGAATTCCGGAAATTTGAAGAGGAGAATCTCACGCCCGAAAAACTGTTGGCATCTTTGGAGGCAATTGGACTATGAGCGAATTTCATCATGTTTCCGTCCTCCTGGATGAATGCATTGAGGGCCTGAATATCAAGCCGGATGGAATCTATGTGGACGGCACCCTGGGCGGTGCGGGCCACTCCTATCATATCGCCGAAAAGCTGACCACCGGTCGGCTCATCGGCATCGACCGGGACCCTGTGGCATTGAAGGCTGCCGGAGAGCGGCTGTCTCCTTTTGCGGACCGGGTGACGCTGGTCCATTCCAATTTCTGCCGCATGGGCCAGGTTTTGCAGGAGCTGGGCATTTCCGGCGTGGATGGAATTCTGCTGGACCTGGGCGTATCCTCTCCCCAGTTGGACGACGGGAGCAGAGGCTTTTCCTATATGACGGACGCTCCCCTGGATATGCGCATGGACAATGGGGATGCACTGAGCGCCGATACCGTGGTCAACACCTGGTCCTATGAGGAATTGAAGCGCATTCTCTATGATTATGGCGAGGAGCGCTATGCCCCTGCCATTGCGGCGGCCATTGTCCGCAAAAGGGAGATTTCTCCCATCCGCACCACCCTGGAACTGGTGGATGTGATTCGCTCGGCCATGCCCCCCGCAGCCCTGCGGGAGAAGCAGCATCCTGCCAAGCGGACTTTCCAGGCCATCCGCATTGCGGTAAATGACGAGCTGAATTCCGTGTCCAAGGCTATGGATGCTGCCATTCCCTGCCTGAATCCCGGCGGACGGCTGGCGGTGATCACCTTCCACTCCCTGGAAGACCGAATCGTCAAGAACGCCATGGCCGCAGCGGCCAAGGGCTGCATCTGTCCGCCGGAATTCCCGGTGTGCGTCTGCGGCAGGAAGCCCCAGGTGACGGTACTTACCCGGAAGCCCATTGTTTCCGGCGAAGAGGAGCTGGAGCGCAACCCCAGAGCCAGAAGCGCGAAGCTTCGCATTTGTGAGAAACGGTAATTTTGGCCGGAGGAAGGAAACATGGATCAAAAACCTGTTATTCAATATGTTGGCCAGTTTTACGTGTATGGCAGTGAGGTCAAGGCGCCAAAAAAGAAGCAGCAGAGCGCAAAGGTCTTCCTGCCCAAAAAGCCGAAAACCGGGAAAGAGCGCCGCATTTATGTGGACCCCGTGGCCATGGGCGGTATCGTCCTGGCCGTGGCGGTGCTGGTGGCTCTGGTGGTTGGTGCGGTGCAGCTGACGGCCAGTATGAACCAATACAATCAGGAGCTGGAGACGCTGACAGAGCTGAAGCGGGAAAATGCAAAGCTGGAACACGCTTACCGCACAGCCTTGGACCTGGATACCGTACAGGAGAAGGCCGAGGCCATGGGCATGATCCCGGCGGAGGAAGCGGAGAAGATGACGGTTCGGGTCTCCGTACCGGAGCATGAAGAGGAGCCTACGGCCTGGGAGAACTTCCTGTGGTTCCTGTCCGGCCTGCTGGGACCGGCAGAAGAGCCGGAATCATAACCTGTCCGGGCACGCATATACTCAAAACGGCAGCTGCGAATGGGCGGCGAGGGATTCCCTTGCCGCCCATTTTCAAAGGGGCACTCTTTTAGTGCTTCCTGAAAGATTTCAGCCGCCGGAAGGGGCCGGACCATGCAAAAAACCACTTACCGCCGCGTACGGATGGACAGCGCCCAGCATTGGAGGATCCGCTTGACGGCTCTGGTACTGGGGCTTCTGGGCTTTCTCGGCGTGGCGGCAAGGTTAGCCAAGCTCATGGTGGTGGACTATGATTACTATGCGGCAAAGGCACTGAACAATCAGACCCGGTCCACGGCAGCCGCCTCGGACCGTGGCCTGGTCTACGACCGGAATATGAACATCCTGGCCTCCTCTGTTGGGGTAGAGAATGTGTATCTGGACCCCCATGAGCTGAAGCAGTCCGGTGCGGACCTGAATGCCGTTTCCGCATTTCTGGCCCCGCTGCTGGACAGGGAACCGGAGTGGATCTTGGAGCAGGGGCAGGATTTTCGCCGCCGCTACAAGCAGGTAGGCAGTCGGATTTCCGAGGAAACAGCCCAGAAAATTCGCGGCTTTATTCAGGAGAATGCCATATCCGGCATTCATCTGGAGCCCGCCGCCATGCGGACCTACCCCTTTGGAACACTGGCTGCCCAGGTGATCGGCTTTACCAACCTATCCGGCCAGGGCAGCGAGGGCGTGGAAGCGGCCTATGACAGCTTCCTCTCCGGGAAAACCGGAAAGGTGATCACAACCAAGGGCAATAACGAAATGGATATGCCCTTTTCCTATGAAGGCTTTACAGCCTCCCATTCCGGGTGCAGCGTGGTTCTGACGCTGGATGCCACGGTGCAGGAGATCCTGGAAAAGCAGCTCCGGGCAGCGATAGACCGCTATGATGTGCAAAACGGCGCCTTTGGCTTGGTCATGAACTGCAAGACCGGCGAGATCCTGGCCATGGCAACCCTGGGAAGTTATGACCCCAATGACTACCAGCTGGTGTGGGACGGGAAAACCCGTCAGAGCCTGGAAGACATGCGGCTGGCCTATGAACGCTGCCCCCAGGGAAGCCCGGAATACACTGCCGGAAAGCAGGCCTATGATGCCGCCCTGACCCAGGCGCGGCTGAAGCAGTGGCGCAATCGGGTGCTGTCCGATGGCTATGAGCCGGGATCCACCTTTAAGGTGCTGACCATGGCGGCGGCCCTGGACTGCGGGGCCATTGACCTGAATACCTCCTTTTATTGCAAGGGGGCCGAGCAGATTCCCGGTCGTTCCCAGCTGCTGCACTGCTGGCGCGCGGCGGGCCATGGGGCGGAAAAGACACCCCAGGCCCTGCAGAATTCCTGCAATCTGGCCTTTGCCCATATTGCCCTGAAGCTGGGCGGCCAGCGGTTTTATGACTATGTGAAGACCTTCGGAATCCTGGAGAAGACGGGAATTGACCTGTCCGGTGAGAGCAAGGGCGTGTTTTTCGACAAGGCGCTGGTGACCAATACCGACAAATGGGGCACGGCCAGCCTGACCTCCGGCTCCTTCGGCCAGACCTTTAAGATCACGCCCTTGCAGCTTGTTCGGGCCATTGCCTCCGTGGTCAACGGAGGAAAGCTCCTGGAACCCTATCTTGTCTCCGAGGTCATCGATAAGGATGGCAATACGGTTCTCAAGCAGGAGCCGACAGTGGTCCGGCAGACCGTTTCCCCGGAGACCTCCGAGACCATGCGCACCCTTATCCGCTCGGTGGTCACAGAGGGAACCGCGAAAAATGCCAACGTTGTGGGGTATTCCGTAGGGGGAAAAACGGGGACCAGCGAGAAAATTGACGTTTTCGATGAAAACGGTCAGCGGGTTTTGGATAAAATTGTCTCCTTCGTGGGGATTGCGCCAATGGAAGATCCGGAGTATATTGTATTGGCAGCGCTGGATACCCCGTCCCGGTCCACGGGGATCTATATATCCGGCGGCGTAATGGCGGCGCCTACGGTGGGCGCCATTCTGGCGGACATTTTGCCCTACCTGGGCGTCCGGCAGAACTATACCGAAGAGGACCTGCCTGGACGGCAGATCATTCTGCCGGACCTTACGGGGTATACGGCCCAGGAGGCGGAGAAATGCCTGAAGGAATCCGGCTTTTCGGCCCGCTGCGAAGGGGACGGAGAGACCGTAGCGGGACAGATTCCGGCGGCGGGGCAGAGCCTTCCCGGCGGCAGCCAGGTGCTGCTGTATTTGGGCCGGCCACCGGAGACCAGAAGTGTAAAAGTGCCGGACTTCCTTGGAAAAAGCAAGCAGCAGGCGGCAGACCTGGCGGGCGCATTGGGCCTGTATATTCTGCCCACCGGGAACCCGGAGTCGGGGGCGGAGATCCGGGCCATTGCCCAGGACATCCCGCCGGGAACTCAGGTTGCGGTCGGAACTACGATTCCCATTCGCTTTGCCGATCAGACGGCAAAAGATTAGAGATACAGGAGCGTTTGCTATGAAATTACAGGAACTGTTAAAGGGCGTGGCCGTAACAGAAGTCCACGCCGATTTGGAAACGGAAGTTGCTTCCATCGTCTACGATTCCAGAAAGGCAGTGCCCGGGTGCCTGTTTGCGGCCATCTCCGGCTTTGCCTCTGACGGAAACCGATTCATCCCCATGGCGGTGGAAAAGGGAGCTGTTGTGACGGTCACGGCGAAAAAGACGGATGTAGAGACCCCCTATGTCCTGGTTGCCTCTGACCGCCTGGCGCTGGCCCAGATGGCCTGCAATTTTTACGGGAACCCGGCAAAGTCCATGCAGTGCATCGGCATCACCGGCACCAACGGAAAGACCTCCGTCACCCTGCTGCTGAAATCCGTTCTGGAGCAGACCCGGGGGGCAAAGGTGGGACTCATTGGCACCATGGGCAATCTCGTTGGCCAGGAGGCCATCCCCTCGGAACGGACCACCCCGGAAAGCCTGGAGCTGCAGCAGCTCTTTGCCCGGATGCGGGACGCGGGCTGTCAGTACGCCGTTATGGAGGTTTCCAGCCATGCCATTGCATTGGACCGCATCGGCGGGGTCCACTACGATGTGGCGGCCTTTACAAATCTGACAGAGGACCATCTGGATTTTCACAAGACCATGGATGCCTATTGCGACACCAAGGCGGAGCTGTTCCGCCGCTGTGACCGGGCCGTTATCAATCAGGATGACCCCTATGCACCTCGGATGCTCCAGGCAGCCGCCTGTCTGGTTCTGACGGTTTCTGCCCACAAAGAGGCAGGGCTGTATGCAAAGGATATTGCCCTCCATGCCCAGGGCGTGGAATTTACGGCGGTTTGCGGAGAAGAGACGACCCACGTGGCGGTGCCCATTCCCGGCCGCTTTACGGTTTACAATGCCCTGACGGTGCTGGGCGTTTCCAGGCAGCTTGGCATTTCTCTGGAGGAATGTGCCCGAGCCTTGGAAAAGGTATCCGGTGTCAAGGGCCGCATTGAGGTGGTTCCAACCCCCGGAATGCCCTATACCGTGCTCATCGACTATGCCCACACGCCAGACGGCCTGGAAAAGGTTTTGCTGTCCGTGCGGGATTTCTGCAAGGGAAGACTCATTGCGATTTTCGGCTGCGGCGGAGACCGGGACCCCATGAAGCGGCCAATTATGGGGCAAATCGGCGTCAAAAACGCGGACTTTTCCATTATCACCTCGGATAATCCCCGGACAGAGGCACCCATGGCCATTATTGGGGACATCCTGAAGGGAATTACCCCGGAGATGGGAGAGTACACTGTTATAGAGGACCGGCGCAAAGCCATCAGATACGCTATGGACATTGGCAAAAAAGATGATATAATTGTATTGGCAGGAAAGGGCCATGAGACCTATCAGGAAATCAATGGCCATAAGTATCATCTGGACGAACGGGAAGAGGTCCAATCTTACCTGTCGGAATTGAGGAAGCTACATGAGTAAAATATCTCTGAAGCAGGCGGCTGCCTGGTGCGGCGGCACTGTAGAGGAAAAATACGCGGATATCGAGTTTCTGGGTGCCAACAACGATACCCGGACCCTTCAGCCCGGCCAACTGTTTCTGGCATTGCAGGGTGCCCGGGACGGCCACGACTTCATCCCTGCCGCTATGGAAAAGGGCGCGGCGGCTGTGCTGTGCACCCATAGCGTAGGGGATTACCCGGCCATTATCGTGGAGGATGTGCGCCTGGCCCTGGGCGATATCGCCCGGGAGGAGCGGAAGCGCATCGGCATGAAGGTCGTCGGTGTCACCGGCTCCGTGGGCAAGAGCACCACGAAGGAGATGATCGCGGCGGTGCTGGAAAAGACCTACCGCACTGCGAAAACTCCGGTGAACCACAATAATGACATCGGTATGCCCATGGCGATTCTGGCCATGCCGGAGGATACGGAGGTGGCCGTTCTGGAAATGGGCATGAACCATTTTCGGGAGATGGCCTATCTTTCCTCCATCGGCAGGCCGGATATTGCCGTGATCGTGAACATCGGCACGGCCCATATTGAATTTCTGGGCAGCCAGGCGGGGATCCGTCAGGCAAAGATGGAAATCGTGGAGGGAATGCCGGAGAACGGCACCCTGCTGCTCAACGGAGATGACCGCATGCTGCGGGAGCTCAGCCAGACACCCAGGCAGCGCATTGTGTACTTCGGCTCTGACGAGGGCTGCCAGGTCCGGTGCCGGGAGATCGTCAATGCTTTGGATGGGCTGCGGTTCCGGGTGACCCACGGGGAGAACAGCTTCTCCGTGATCATGAACCTGGAGGGCCGCCATTTCGTCAGCGATGCCATGGCCGCCGTGGCTGTGGGCCTGGAGCTTGGGGTCCCGGAGGAGAAGATCCGGCAGGGACTGCGCACCTTCCGGAATCTGGCCGGGCGGCAGGAAACCCTGCGGGCCTATGGCTATACGCTGATCAAGGACTGCTACAATGCAGGCCCCGAGTCCATGGAGGCTGCGCTGAAGGTCCTGGGCGAGAAGCAGGGACGGAAAATTGCCGTTCTGGGCGATATGCTGGAACTGGGCGACCGGGCGGCTGCGGAGCACTACCGCATCGGCAGGATCGCCGCTGAGCGGGTGGATTTTGTCCTGGCCTATGGCGACTGCGCCGACCGGGTGATCGGCGGCTGCATTACGGGCGGCATGCCCGACAGGCGGGCTCAGGCCTTTACGGACCAGACCGCCCTGGCCTGCGAGCTGCAGCGCATTGCCAAGCCCGGCGACGTGATCCTGTTTAAGGGCAGCCACAGTATGCACATGGAGCGCGTATTGGAGGCCTTCATGAAATACGAGAAAGACCTGAACGGAGGAGATCCTGCATGATCCGAATTCTTTTAACTGCTGTATGCTGCTGCGGCATATCTGCGCTGCTGGGGCATTTCCTGCTGCCGGTGCTCAGGGTACTGAAGGCCGGCCAGTCTGTGCGTTCCATCGGCCCAACCTGGCACAATAACAAGGCGGGAACCCCCCTGATGATGGGCCTGATGTTCATCGGGGGCACTCTGATCTGTCTGCTGGTCAATCTGGCCATTGGCATGACGGACTATACGCCCTTTTATGTCTATGCTCTGGCCTTCTGTTTCGGTGCGGTGGGCTTCCTGGACGATTATTGCAAGGTGAAGAAGAAGCGGGACATGGGCCTGACGGCCATTCAGAAGTCCCTGCTGCAAATGGCTGTTTCGGCGGTGTTCCTGTATGTGCTGTACCGGGAAGGTGTTCTGACCTGTGACCTGTACATTCCCTTCTGGGGCGTCCGGTTCTATATCCATCCGGCACTGTTTGTCCTGTTTGCCATGTTCGTCATTGTGGGCACGGTCAACGCCGTGAACCTGACCGATGGCATCGATGGTCTGAGCGCTTCGGTCACCATTCCGGTCATGGTTTTCTTTGTGGCTGCGTCCGTGGCACTGGGGCGGCAGAATCTGGCCCTGCTGCCGGCCTGTATGATCGGCGGCCTGCTTGCCTATCTGCGCCTGAACTGGCACCCGGCCAAGGCCTTTATGGGCGACACCGGCTCCCTGTTTATGGGCGGCGTTGTCTGCGGACTGGCTTTTGCGCTGGACATTCCCCTGGTACTGATTTTTGCGGGCTTTGTCTACATTGTGGAGACCCTGTCCGTAATCTTGCAGGTGGGCTATTTCAAGGCGACCCATGGCAAGCGGCTGTTTAAAATGGCACCTATCCACCATCATTTTGAGATGAGCGGCTGGAAGGAAGAAAAGATCGTTCTCACCTTCGCATCCGTGTCTGCCATTATGTGCCTGGTGGCCTGGCTCAGCATTTCTTCTCTGACCCGTTAATGATTCCGGAAAGGAGCGCTGTATGGCGGGAGCAAAGCTCTTTGCCAAAGAGGACCGCCGAAAGGGCGAAAATGTGGACCTGCCTTTTCTGGCGCTGACGCTCCTGCTGCTGACGGTTGGGCTTGTGGTGCTGTATTCCGCAAGCTCTGCCCAAAGCGCCTATGATACCCGCTATGCCATTACCACCCGGTATCTGCAAAAGCAGGCCGTGTGCGCCCTTTTGGGGCTGGGGGCGATGTACGGTTTCAGCCGGATCCCTGACAAGGTGTGGTATCACGCTGCGTGGCCCCTGTATTTCAGCAGCATTGCCCTGCTGCTGAGCGTCCTGGTCGTCGGCCAGGAGGTCAACGGGGCGAAGCGGTGGATCAACATTGCAGGGCTCCAGTTCCAGCCCTCAGAGGTGGCAAAGTTCGCCATGATCGTGCTCCTTGCCCGGCTGACCCAGAATTTTGGAGAAAAGACCAGGTTTTTCCGCTGGGGTGTCCTGGGCTTTGGCGGGGCGCTGCTGGGCATCCTGGTGCCATTGGCCCTGGAAAAGCACCTGAGCGCCATTATGCTTATGGGCATGGTGGCCGTCCTCATGATGTACATTGCCGGAACCCATCCCAAGTGGCTGCTGCTGGGAGCGCTGGGGGCGGCGGCGTTTTTGCTGGTGTATACCCGCCTGATGGGCTACGCCGGTGACCGGGTGACTGCCTGGCGGCACCCGGAGCTGGACCCCGGAGACACGGGGTATCAGATTTTGCAGTCTCTCTATGCCATTGGCTCCGGAGGCCTGTTTGGCCTTGGGCTTGGCAAAAGCAGACAGAAATACCTCTATCTGCCTTTTCAGTATAACGACTATATCTTTGCCATTGCCTGCGAGGAATTGGGCCTTGTGGGTGCGGTTGGCATTATGGTGCTTTTTGCACTGCTGATCCTGCGGGGCTTCTGGATCGCCCGGCAGGCACAAACCCGATTTTCTACGGCTCTGGCCGCGGGGCTCATCAGTCTCATTGCGGTGCAGACCATTTTGAATCTGTGTGTCGTTACGAATCTCCTGCCCTCCACCGGCATTGCGCTGCCCTTCTTTTCCTATGGCGGCACGGCACTGGCGGTGAATCTGGGAGAAATGGGGATCGTATTAAATATATCACGCAAAAGAACCATTCAGGAGGCAAATACGTGAATCTTATCTTTACCTGCGGCGGTACCGCCGGACATATCAACCCTGCCATTGCCATCGCCAACGAAATGCGGCGGCGCGATCCGAACTGCAAGGTGCTGTTTATCGGCGCCGTTGGTCATATGGAAGAAAAGCTGGTGCCCCAGGCGGGCTACGAGCTGCGGACCCTTCCGGGTTCCGGCCTGAGCCGCAAAAAGAGCCTGGCAGGCCTGAAGCAGAATATCCACGCAGTCAACTGCGTTTTGCAGGCCGTCAGCGCCTGTAAGAAGATTTTTCGGGAGTTTCAGCCCGATGCGGTCATCGGCACCGGCGGCTATGCCAGCTTCCCGGCCCTGTATGCCGGCAGCAAGATGGGCATTCCCACCTGCGTCCACGAGTCCAACGCCGTGCCCGGTGTCACCACCAAGATGATTGCCAATCGGGCCAGCCGGGTGCTGGTGGCTTTTGAAGAAAGTGTAAAATACTACGACCATCCCGAGAAGGTGGAAGTTGTTGGAATGCCGGTCCAGGAGGGGTTCCTGTACGGTGACAAAAAGACTGCCCGGGAGAAGCTGGGCCTGGGGGATAAGCCTGTGGTGCTGTCTGCCTTCGGAAGCCTGGGCGCAAAGCATATGAATGAGCTCATGGCCGAGCTTATGTGCCTGGAAAAGGAAGCGGGCTATCCCTTCCACCATATCCATGCCACCGGCGGCTTCGGCTGGGAATGGATGCCGGAGCTGCTCCGGAAGGACGGCCTGGACTTGCCCCACACTCCCAGCATCGATATGCGGGAGTATATCTACGATATGCCTGTGGAGATGGCAGCTGCGGACATCGTCATCAGCCGTTCCGGCGCGGCGACCTGCAATGAGATCGCCGTTTCCGGCACACCCAGCATCCTGATCCCTTCGCCCAATGTGACGAACAATCACCAGGAGCGCAACGCCCGGGTGCTGTCCGATAGGAACGCCGCGGTGACCATTGTGGAAAAGGACTGCACCGCCCAGGTGCTCTTTGATGAGATTGGCCGCCTGCTGGCTGACCCGGAGAGACGGGAGAACATGAGCAAGACCCTGAAAACCATGGCGCGGGTCGATTCCACCCAGCGCATCTGCGACATTGTTGAGGAACTGACCAAGGCCTGAGTAAGGCCCGGAGGAACATAGCATGGATACAAACGAGAATAGCCGGACCCCAGGGGAGCAGAACCCAAAGAAAACGGCCCCCCGGATGAGCGCGTCCGATGTGGGCGGAAGACCCCGGCGGCCCGTGGAAGCGAGAAAAGAGGCTGCGAAGAAGCGCCCGGCAGAGGCAGCCTCTGCCCCCCGAAAGCGCCCTGCCCAACCTTCTGCAGAGCGGCAGGAGCGGCCTGCGGGGACATCCCGTCCGGCCCAGCCTCGAAAGCCGTCGGCTGAAGGCACCGCACAGCGCCGGGAGGCTGCTTCGCGGCCCCGCACAGATGGCAAGAGCACCCGGACCGAAAAGCCCCGGCAGGCCCAGGAGTCCCAGCGACGCCGGCAGGCCCCAAAGGCGAAGACCGGGGATTCCGGCTACCAGCCCTACCGCAAGGCCAACCAGAAGCGGAAAGCCCAGCGGTCCACAAATTTCAAAACCTTCTTTTCTTCTCAGAATCCTATACTCAAGTGGTATGAAAAGGTCCGCTACAGCAAGGACAGCTTTGCAGAGAATTCCGATCTTGCCAAGCAGCGCAAGGAGCGCCGGGCGGCGGATGCAGAAAAGCGCCGCAGAAAGCAGAATGTGTTCAATACTCCTGCCGTGATCTATACGCAGCCTGCGTCCTTCAACCGGGACCGGCTGATTGTCCAGCTCATCACCGTGCTTGCGGTGGTAGCGGCATTCATGATTGGCCTTTCCGTGTTCTTTAAGGTCAAGGTCATTACGGTTTCCGGCGCCACGGTGTACAGCCCCTATTCCATTCAGGAGGCTTCCGGCATTACGGAGGGGGACAATCTGCTGACCTTCAGTCGGGCCCGTGCCGCCAGCCAGATCCGCGCAAAGCTCCCATATGTAAAAAGTGTTAGAATTGGAATAAAACTGCCGGATACGGTTAATATTGAAATTAAGGAAGACAGTGTTGTCTATGCCATTCAGGACGATACGGGCATCTGGTGGCTGATGAATTCCGATGGAAAGGTCACGGAAATGGCCAATAATTCCACGGCCAGCAATTACACCCAGATCGTCGGCGTGACGCTGACGGATCCTGCTGTCGGTCAGATCGGTGTGGCTACGGAGCGTACTGCGGCCGCGCTGGAAAGCACCGATGGCACGGATGCTGCGTCGGAGGAGACGACGCTGCCGACGGTTGCATCCACAGTGGTCACCGGCGCAGAGAAGCTGGATGTGGTGCTGCAGATTTTGGTGGCCGTGGAGGACAACGATATTGTAGGCTCCATTGCCAGCATCGATGTGACGTATCTTGATGACATTGTGCTCTGGTACGGCACCCAGTATCAGGTGAATCTGGGCGACGGAACGGACACTGTGCACCCGCTGAACTATAAGATCGCCTGTATGTACGATGCCATTTTGCAGATGGCGGACTATACCACGGGAATCCTGGATGTGAGCTTTACCATCCGGGAAAACCAGGTGGTCTTAACACCATTCAGCTCCTAAGCGGGGGCATTCCAAAAGAATTCCATGAATTTTTTGTGGATTTCGAAGATTTTCTATTGACCTATCACCCAGAACAAGCTAAAATAGAAAGGTACGATTCGGATATTATGCAGAAGCGGTCGGGCTCAAACTGCAAAAAGATACATAGGAGGAAAGAATGTATGTCTGAAACCATTCAGGATCGCGTCGTTAAGATCAAGGTGATCGGTGTCGGCGGCGCAGGCAATAATGTTATCAACCGGATGATCGAATCCGGTGTCAACGGTGTGGAATTTGTGGCCGTGAATACGGATAAGCAGGACCTGAACAAGTCCGTCTGCAAGAACAAGGTGCAGATCGGCGAGAAGCTGACAAACGGCATGGGTGCAGGCTCCAAGCCCGAGATCGGCAAGAAGTCCGCTGAGGAGAGCCGTTCCGCTCTGGCACAGGTCCTGGAAGGGACAGACATGGTGTTCATCACCGCCGGTATGGGCGGCGGCACCGGCACCGGCGCGGCACCCATTGTGGCAGAGCTGGCCCACGAGGCGGGGATCCTGACCGTGGGCGTTGTGACCAAACCCTTCAAGTTTGAGGGCGCCAACCGGATGCGTCAGGCCGAGCAGGGCATTGCCGACCTGAAAGGTAAGGTGGACTCCCTGATCATCATCCCCAATGACCGGCTGAAATACGTCACCGATCAGAAAATCACCTTTGCCAATGCCTTCGGCATTGCAGACGATGTGCTGAAGCAGGCCGTTACCTCCATTTCCGAGCTGGTGGGCTTCTCCAAGAACGTGATCATCAACCTGGACTTTGCGGACGTTTCCGCCGTCATGAAGTCCGCAGGCCGGGCCCATATGGGCGTTGGCACCGCTTCCGGCCGGGAGAAGGCCGAGCAGGCCGCAACCGCTGCCGTTTCCAGCCCCCTGCTGGAGACCTCCATCAACGGCGCTACCGGCGTCCTGATCAACATCACCGGCTCCGCCGAGATGACTCTGGACGATGTGGAGACCGCTGCCGGAATTGTGCAGGAAGCTGCAAATCCTGAGGCAAACATTATCTTCGGTGCAACCTTCTCCGAGGATTGCCAGGATGAGATGCGGGTCACCGTCATTGCAACCGGCTTTGAGAATGCCGATGGCACCTTCGCGCCCAAGGCTTCTGCCGCTGTGACCCCCGCCGATGATATCGGCGCACCTCTGGCCGGAACCCAGAAGCCTGTGAAGTCCGGCGATATCAGCGATATCGATGAGATCTTCAGCATCTTTAAGCGATAAAAATAACTCAGGGGCGGCTGTCAGCCGCCCCTTCTGAGTATATGGAGGCAGTATGAACGCGTACAAAGCGCTGGCGGTCAGCTATGACCGCCTGACCAACGATGTGGACTATGAGGCCACGGTGGCCTTTTACCGGCAGATTCTCGCGGCGGAGGGCCTGCACCCCAGGACGGCGGTGGATCTGGCCTGCGGCACGGGCTCTGTGACTGCGATTCTGGCCCGCATGGGCATTCCCACCACCGGGGTGGATATGTCCGAGGAAATGCTGACAGTGGCCCAGCAGAAGACCATGGACTTGACACCCCGGCCCTTCTTTTCCTGCCAGCGCCTGGAGCGGCTGACACTGCCCCGGGCTGTAGATCTGGCTGTGTGCGCCCTGGACAGCCTGGACTATATCACCGAGCCCAAAAACTGCCGGGAAGCCATTCGGCGGGTGTACCGGGCCTTAAATCCCGGCGGGATCTTTATCTTCGATGTGAACACCCCGGAAAAGCTCCACGCTATGGATGGGCAGGTATTCCTGGATGAGGATGACGATGTTTACTGTGTCTGGCGGGGAGAATTTGACCGGCAGACCAACATCTGCTCCTATGGCATGGACCTGTTCCAGCGGCAGGGAAAGCTCTGGAGCCGCTCTTTTGAGGAGCACCGGGAGTACGCCTACTCTGCGGAAACACTGGTAGACTACTTAAAGCAGGCGGGCTTTACCAAAATCGCCGTCTATGGCGACTGCCGCATGGCCCCTCCTGAGGCGGGAGAGCAGCGTATTTATATCAAAGCAAGAAAGGGAATTATCAAATGAGCGATTATCTGGTTCGCGGTATGAGCATGGATGGCTTTGTGAAGGTTGCAGCCATCTGCTCCACGGAGCTTGTGCGCCGGGGTGCGCAGATTCAGAAGACTACACCCAACGCCACAGCTGCTTTCGGACGGGCTCTGACGGCGGCATCCATGATGGGAAATATGCAGAAGGTCGAAAACGGATCCATGACCTTGCAGATCCGGGGCGGCGGCCCCATCGGGACCATTACCGTGGTCTCCGATGCCGTGGGCAACGTCCGTGGCTGCGTTACGGAGCCCAATGTGCCCCTGGTGGAGAAATACCCCGGTAAGCTGGATGTGGGGGCCACAGTGGGCACGGACGGCACTCTGACGGTGATCCGGGACCTGCAGATGAAGGAGCCCTACATCGGCTCCGTGCAGCTGGTATCCGGCGAGATCGGCGATGATGTGACCGCTTACTTTGTCCAGAGCGAGCAGGTGCCCACAGCCTGTGCCCTGGGGGTGCTGGTGGACCGGGATCACAGCGTCAAGGTCGCCGGGGGATACCTTATCCAGCTTTTGCCCGGGGCCCCGGATGAGATCATTGATAAGCTGGAAGCCGGCATTCAGCGTGCCGGTGCCGTGACGCCCATGCTGGAAAGCGGCATGACTCCGGAGGATATTCTGGGGCAGGTCTGCGGCGATCTGGGCGTGGTGTTTATGGAGACGGTTCCCGTGTCCTATAAGTGCTACTGCACCCGGGACCGGGTGGAGCAGGCGCTCATCAGCCTGGGCCGGGAAGAGCTGGGCGACATTGCCAGGGAGGGAAAGGCATTCCCGGTGGAGTGCCAGTTCTGCGATACGGTTTATACCTTCACACCGGAGGATATTCAGGAACTTTTGAAGAAAATTTGATTTTCTCTGTGAAACGGCGGAAAAACCGCCGTTTCACAGAACAAAAAGTTTTTTGAAAAAAAGGCAAATTTTGCTTGACAAAACGTTGGCTTTCCTGTATAATACGTCTTGTCGCTGATGACCAGTCGGAAGCGACGGCCAAGTTCGGGAGCATAGCTCAGCTGGGAGAGCATCTGCCTTACAAGCAGGAGGTCACAGGTTCGAGCCCTGTTGTTCCCACCATTATCTGGCCCGGTGGTGCAGTCGGTTAGCACGCCAGCCTGTCACGCTGGAGGTCGACGGTTCGAGTCGCGTGTCGTTGGTTCGATTCCGACCGGAGGCACCATTTGATGCGGGTGTAGCTCATCCGGTAGAGCGCCACCTTGCCAAGGTGGAGGTAGCGAGTTCGAGCCTCGTCACCCGCTCCAATTTCATACGGTACCGTGGCCAAGTGGTAAGGCAAAGGTCTGCAAAACCTTCATTCCCCAGTTCAAATCTGGGCGGTACCTCCAGCGGTCCTGTATGTAGTCAAGTGCATACAGGACTTTTCTTTCCTTTTTATATAAAACTTTGGCGAAAATCTATAAAAACACTAACAAATTCTTCCACTTTACTTTTCCGTGATTTTGTGATATGATTCCTTATATACAAACAAGCGTTTGACTATTTGCTGAAAAATACCAGGTATTATCAGGTAGTATCAGAAAATAGATATACATATAGATATGCGGAACCAAGTCTGTATATCTATCTGATTTTTATCGGAGGTATATCACAATGCAAAGACGGGAAAAAGGAACTGGAACGATTGTTCAACGAGAGAGTGGTACATGGTCTGGCAGAGTTTCTATTGGACGCGGTGACGATGGAAAAATTAAGTACAAATATTTCTCAGGTAAAACCGAGGCGGAAGTAAAACGCAAAATCAGAGAATACAATAAGAGTGGCTCTCCGTTAAATCCACAGCAAACACTTCTAAAAGATTATCTTATGAGCTGGCTCATAGGCGTCAAAAAGATTTCACTAAAGCCTTCCAGTTACGACAGACTGGAGTCTACCGCCTTAAAGCAGGTTATCCCAAGAATGGGCGCATTCAAGATTTCAGAGATCACACCGGAGGACATTGGTTCCATGCTGTCTGAGATTCAGAACGAAGGGCTTTCCTACTCAACAGTTAAGAAAGCATACGATTGCGTCAACGCCGTTCTCACTTACGCTTTCAATAAGAGAGACATCACATATAATCCTGCGCTTTTGGCCGCAAGACCAAATGAGTCCAACTTTAAGAAAAAGGAAATCCGCTATTTCACGAGAGAAGAAGCAAATCTTATCACAGAAGAATGCGGAAGAAAATACAGCACTGGTGCGCCTGTTTACCCATATGGAGATGCGTTCATCCTTGCGCTTAATACGGGGCTACGGATGGGGGAGTTGATCGGCCTTCAGAAAAAAGATCTCGACTTTAATGCAAAGAAGATGATTGTGCGAAGAAACGCCCAAGTAGTTGGTAAGAGAAACGCCGACGGGAGCCGTGCCAGCGGCCACACTGTAGTCATGAGCACCACGAAAACATATTCCGGGACACGAATTATATCCTTAAATAACGCAGCTCTCGAAGCCGTTCAGAGGCTGTGTGATAGCCATCCAGATAGCGAGCAGGTCGTATGCGGAATGCGTGGAGGCCAAGTTACGCACGAGCGATTCGAGAGGTCTTTCTATCGTGTGTTGGATAACTGCGGAATAGAAAGAACAGGCGTGCATTCGCTCAGACATACCTTTGCAAGTTTCTTATTCGAGCAGGGAACGGACATCAAAACGATATCCACGCTTCTCGGACATGCGAGTGTCAAAATTACAATGGACACATACGTGCATTTGATTCAGGACACTGGTAAATATGCTGTTGAATTACTTGAATCAAAATAAGTAGTCGCTAAAAAAAAGGTAGGACAATCACGTCCTACCTATTTTTTTACGCATTCTCTGCACTCATGTCTTCATATTTTTCCAGTTCCTTGGCAACAGCGGCACGCCACTTCTCCGGAACGTCTTCAACAACCCACACCTCGCCAGTTTTAGGGTTGACAGCCTTCTCACGAATCTTTCTAACGTAAATCTTAACCATTGTCAGTCTCCTCCTCTTCGGCAGCACACATTTCGGCCAGCTCAATCAGAGCGTCGGCCTGCTCAGCGACCTGCTGACGTAGCTCGGCATTCTCGGCAGCCAGATTTTCCAACTGCTGGCGAACGTACAGCGGCATCATAAGCCTTTTGAAGTTGAACATAATTCATCCCTCCATACATTGTAGATAGTATTTCTTCATTCTTTCTATGGCGTGCGGATTATCACCCTTGGTTGCATGAGCGAGCCATGAGGTAAATAACTCATCCGCTTTTGCCCTTGTCATTTTCCCAGCCTTAACCAGCTGGGCACACCTGTAAATATTCTTCCGACGATCTTTGATGTTCTTCGGATCGATCTGCATGATTACTTTACCCGTTTTTGTAACATAAAAAGAGAATCCAAGTACCTTCATTTTGGATTTCTGATGTAAGATTCGCGTTTTCTTCGGATGTGTAGTAAGCCCAATGAAACTCAAATACTTTTGAATATCCACAAGAACATTTTGCAATTCTTCTTCGGTCTTTCCAATAATAAAGAAGTCATCCATATAACGCATATACTCTTTTCTGCGCAATGTTTCCTTTACAAAATGATCGAACTTATCCAGGAACGAGATGCCAGCAATCTGCACCATCTGGCTTCCTGGGTTGTATCCGATGTCACCTTCGTATTGCGTTCCAAGTACATCCGTTGTTCGCTTCAATATTCCTGTCGGTAGCTTACGCTCGAACGAAACAGTTACAACGTCATGACACATATTCTTATAATAGCCTTGGACATCACATTGCAGGATATAGAAGTCAGCCCCGTATTTCAGATACGCTCTGTGAAGCAACTCTTTGATACGGCTTCTTGCTAAGTCGGTACCTTTTCCTTGCTGACAGGCCATATTGTCATAGATAAATGATTTCGTCATTTCTGGGTATAGCGCACAGTCATTCAGGGAGCGCTGATAAACCCTATCTCTGAACTGAGTAGCAACGGCTTCTCTGTGCTTTGGCCTTGTAATATGTACGACGTGGGTATTACCGGCTTTGTATGTACCATCATTCAACTGGTCGGATAGTTTCCAGCATTCTTCGATCCCGTGTAACCAGAATTTTGCTACCTGAGATTTATAGAGCTTGCCTTTCTTACACTTCACAGTTGAGTCATACATCGCTTCCGGCGAGATTATATATTCTTCTGATTCCATGTTCTCCTTTTTCTCATTGTTCTGCCATGTAATAGGTGAGTACCTCGCAAGGCCACACCATCATAGCTGTGTTGTTCGCCGCACAAGCGGCCAGGAATTCGGCTCCCTGCTATGCTGCACTCCCGCTCCTCTGGTTACGCCAGAGGCATTTTGCAGGAGAAAGATGCAGTCGGGACGGCACCTATTCGCGTTATTCGCGTTGTTGTTGTTGACATTGCCGGAGGTGTTGACGTACCAGGTGTTGTAGCTATTGTCACGATTCGCGGACGACAGGCGCACATTCTGCGTTCAGCCTACATCCTGTGTGTTTTAATCACAGTATTTTGAATATCTTACTTTATCGGACTTGATCCAATTCTGAATCTTATCTCTCAGATCAAGTACCATCTTGCCCCAATACATCATGCGCTTGGTGTCTAAATGAAAGTGATGTTTAGCAAGCTGAATAAGCGGTAGACACAGGTTACATATATCAACTGCGTGCTCCTGTAAAGACCTCCGCTGCATATAATCGTTTGCATCGTAAACACGCCAGTCATTGGCTTCATAGCAATCTAAGTAAATTTGCAGCGTATAGTTTCGTAGCCGTGCAACGATTTCATCTCCGCATCCTTCTTGAAAGATATTTTTATTGTCAAGGATTTTGGCCGTATAACTTGCAAGATTGCAAGCATCTAGTGTAATGGTAAATTTCGTAGGCCAATTATCTCTGTTATAATTTCCTTTGCTCATAAACTCCTTTCAAATTCCTTTCGCTACGACTTGTCCCCACGCTATCAGGCGTGGGGACGATTGTTTAGATTTTTTAGATTACGCAGGCGGGACGGCACCTATTCGCGCTATACGCGTTGCTGACGTCGACAAAGCCGGAGGTGTAGACGTACCAGGTGCTGCAGCTATTGCCACGATACGCGGACGACAGGCGCACACGCTGCGCCGCTGATTGAGAGTTCAGTGCGTAGCTGATCAGGATGGGATAAGTCTGCCACCACTGGAACGGACCGCTTAATCCAGCTCCAACCGCCAGCTGCTTGTAGTAATCCCATGCTTCGCCTTCCAAACCAGCTGCGGCTTGTGGCTTGATGTACATCTGTTCAATGCTAGGCAAGAAAATTTTCGCGTCATAGCTATCACTGGCAATGTTCTTATCAGGTTCGCTGATTGTATTTAATGCGCGAGTGATTTTCAGAGTTTCCATATAGCCAACAAAATCTTCAGGCAGACCAGCCATAAAGCCACGTACACTGTTCAGCTGATCAGGAGCCACATCGCCCTTATGCTTAGCAGTCCACCACTTACCCTTCTCGGCGGTGGAGTTCAGCCACTGAGGCATAGCGGCGTGCGTTTCACGATTGTAGCCATACCGTACAATGTTGCCGGTGGTATCCTTAATAGCACTATGATACACGGTCGGATTTGCGGTATAGTCGATGGTATCTCCGGTATTGACATTCAGCAGCTGGAAGCTACCGTCACCACTGGGATTTGGAATATAGTAGTACATACCTTCTTGAGCAGTCTCTTCAGTAGCTTTCTCATTCTCCTGATGGTCGTACTGCACGCCCTCAACAGTCGCAAAGTGAGACTGCAAATAGATGGCGTTATGCTTAGTCGTTCCGTCTGATAGGACAGCATCGCCGATATGCACAATATCCCATGGCATATCATACTTAGTACCATCTGTTGCAGTATAATCGATAGTAATCTGATCTCCGATGCTAAAGTAGTCCCTTGCAAGGCCTGCGTCAGAGATTAACTTCATCTGGCGCAAGTCCTTGACATCAAACATGCGATCCTCAGCGAGATATTTCAGGTATGCGTTGCCGTCTGAAATTGCATCTAGCACCCTAAGCAGAGTTGCCTCTGTTCCAACCTTACCCATATATTAGTCCTCCTTCTGGCACAAATCGCCATTTTCATCCAGATAGAATCCCAAATGCCACTCGGCGGTTTCGATAGTTCCAGCCTTGATAGCAGTCTTTAACGGACCGTCGTCATATACAGTATCCGTGTACTTGGGATTCGCAGGGATCGCATCTACCTTTTTCTTGGCAGCTGCGTCGTAGTCATTTGCAGACAGCCCCATGCCATCTACCTTTTCAACCTTGTTACCTAATTTCTTTTCGTGGTCATCATGGACGGCCTTCAAATCCTCTAATGTAACAAGCAGGTCTTTTGTTTCTGCCATTCTGATACCTCCTATCATACAAGATTCAGAAACGCCTTTGTTTGTTCAACGGTAGCAATCGGTCTATCTTCTAAATCGTTCCAACTGCCGCTGAAATCACTCTTGTTGTTCCAAGTCTTAATCTGCTCATCAGTAACTGTCCTGTGACCTTCATCATCTGCCATTTCAGATAGGTTTTTGATAATATCACCAGATAGAGCAATCCCGATTTCCTTATAAGATACACGGTTGCCGCTATCAATAGTGATCCATCCGATGTAGTATTTTCCGTTCTTAAAATGCAAGTCTACGAAGTCAATAGCGGATGTGGATACATCCATGCAGAACATGATAGAGTCTCCATTCGCAACGCATACACGCTTGGTATTGTCCGTAGACAAGGTATAGATATCCGTGAAGGACATAGATTTGTTCTCAGAGTCCTTCACAATACCATTCTCATATGTAAGACGGATATATTTGGAATAAGCAGATTCATTGTAGTCGTGATATACTTTCAGCAATTCGAGGGATACAAGCTTATCCTTAATATCAGTCACTCAAATCACCTCAAATTCCAAGATACTCCTGAGTATCCTCCAGAGACGCAATGTCGTCGTAACCTATACCGCCTGCGGAGCCGCCGCCAGCCGGAGCAGAGTATACAACCCATTTCTTTTGATTAGACAGAATGTAAAGAGCCTGTTTGCCTTCTGCGTTTAGCACAAGAGCAGTGGAACCAGCTGCCAGCTTTTCTGTCTTAATGGCATTCATGTCGCTGATAGTGTCGCATACGAACTTTTTATAATTGTAGTCATACACGTTACCGTTTTTTACTGCGTTATACATGCGATCCCTCCTTCTTATTTAATACCAAGATATTGCTTCATCTCTTCGACAGTGGCAAATACATAATCCCAGTCCTTACCATCGATGCGGTATTCGGAGCGTTTTGCACTCAATGCGAGTGCGTCCGTTACTGCAGAGGTCAAACCCATATTGCCGCGAAGAAGCAGCTCAAATGTGCCGCTGTGAATTTCAGACGGCAGATATACACTGTTATTTCCGTCAAGTTCTCGGTTAATTGCTTCTCCGTCCTGAATAAACTGCGCCTTCTTTTCAAGCCCAGTCCATTCGTCAGAGAGGATAAATGTAAACTTAATGAAGTTCATCGTCCCTTCTACAAATGTTCTGCAATTTGTAGCGATTCTAAGCTTTTGACCAACTACGTTAATGAAGACTTCCATTCATTTTCACCTCTATTCGCATCGGTCATTCAACAATATCATTCCCGTGTTCATCGAGCCGACCGATAACATGAACATCTTGATCCACCTTTGCAATAAGTGGCTTCACATACCAGTTCTGATGGTACTTGTTTACATATTCATCAACCATCTCATGCAAGGACGTCCATTCGCGGACGGTCATTGTTCCGTTTGCTAGTGCTGTTTCAGCAGCTACTGTAATTTGATGGCGCAGTTCTTTAATTTTAGTTTCTCGCTGCTCATCGAGAGCAAACTTAATTTCAGAAAGCTGTTGCGTGATTCCTTCAATCGCACCTGCGAACTGGCCTTTGATATCCTCAAGCTCACGGTCGTGGTCTTCAACTTTCTGCTTCAATTGATCTCGCTCCTCTCTGATTTCAGTGTAGCTGTCATGCAAGTGAATAATCATAGAGATGACTTTCCAAATACCCGCTCCGATGATACCAATCGCTGTAACAACTGCGATGATGGTACCAACGGAGATATTGGACAGCCAATTCAAAACCGTTTCAGTGTCCATTTCTTCACCTCCTGGTGTTCTTTTTCATTTGTGAAATCACTGTTTCATGCAATAATCCAGGGAGATCCAGCCACGGCCATCTGCGAGTTTACCCCACTTGGTAGCACCAGTGCCGGATGATTCTGAAACGATTGTATATGTGCCCCTATCTCTGATGGAACCAGTGATAGGGTAGTTCGTGCCAGCGCCCTTGCGAATATTCAATACGGAAGCGTTCACCTTGATAGAGTAACCGGAGGCGTTCTTCTCCTGAAGCACCTTCGTAATGGCCGTCAGGGTCAAATATCCGGTAATACCATCTGCGCCAAGCCCATGCTCACTCTGGAACTTTCTGACAGCAAGTGCTGTTGCATTGCCATAGCTCCCATCCGCACCGTATTTACCGCAGCTATAACCGAGAGCAATCAAATTCTCTTGCAGAGTCTTTACCTTGGCACCAGAACTGCCAATTGCCAGAATATAGTTATTGCTGGTTGCCGTGGATGTGGAATCTGCAGATGTGTTGCTACCTGTAGAGCCGGAATATGCGCCAAAGGTAGTGCGTGCGGTACATGCCTGTCCATACCAATAGGACTTGTAATCCCTCGTGTCGATATGCACGAAATGCCCATCTGCGGATGTCTCGTACAATCCAATACCCAAGATACCGATAGACTCGGCATACTGAGCAACAGTCCTCGGAGTTACACCTTGAACAACAATATCGGCGGCATCGCCTTTGCTATGCCTGGAGCCTGTGGCTCCACCAACATTCCGATTATGTACGATACAGCGGTATCCGCTTGTGATGGTGATTGGCTTACCAAAGTGCGCCCTGATTTGCTCAAGATACTGAACGAGCTTTTCATTTATAATTGTGCTACCGCAGCACCCATTTCCGTGACAGTCAAACTCACTGGAACTGAAATGTTCAGACAGCTTTTGATTTGCTTTTTTATTTACAGTTATGTAACCCATATTCTTTTTCACCTCTGTGTTCTTTGCGTACCTGTCATAATACCGCTGTGCGTAAGAAGCCCGGAGATTTTGTACGGATAATCCAGCGTCTAGCGGACATTCGTACTTTAGCAGCATTGCATTTGAAGCCTCCAGAACCGAGCCAGCCGTTTTCAAAGTAGTCAGCACAGAAGTGAAGCTTTCGGTCAATTCCTTATAGAGATAGTCGAGCTGCATCTCCATGTCGGAGATAGATACACCGCGTCCTTTTGCATAGGCAAGAAGCCCCTGCTTTCGACTCCACCAAGTCCATTGCGCCAAGCCGTAACCGAATCCGTCTGTGACGAATTTTGTATAGCTTCCGTTATCAACCGCCGCTGTATACGACTCGTCGGTATAACCAGATGTGCGCTCATAGTTATCCTCCAGATTCTTTGAGTTCAATGCCGATTCGCAGTCCAGACTGGACAGAACACCTGCACAGCCATACTCATTCATGCCTTTCGACTTGCAGTAGTTCCAAATCTTTTCGGCATTTGTTGCTCCGACTAGAGACATATTGTCACCACCTTAATGAAAATCGGGCGGATATTTCCGCCCGTTGTTAAGTCAGATGTTCCTGGTTCTTGCTGAAAATCTCCCGCATCTCAACCAGAGCGGCATCGATCATCTTATCAATTTCAGCAATCAGAGTCTCCTGATCGGTAACACGATTCAGAATGGGGTATTTCTGGAAGATAGCGTCGATAACCTCAGAACGCTTTACAGCACCGGCCTGCACCCATGCGTTGTAGTCCTTCTCAGCCTGAGTCACCAGCTTCAGCATTGTTTCGCCTAGCTGCTTCTTTGCAATTGCAATTTTCTCGTCGTCAGACATATTCAGATAGGCAGCAACTTTCTTGCCGACCGCCAGTAATAGTCCAATGATGACAATGATTTCAGTCCAATGATTATTCACGAACATCAGAAAATTCATAAAACCATCCATAATATTCATACCTTACTCCTTATCCGACGGCTTCTTCTCCGCCGCCCGTTTCGATTTGAGACATTGCTGTCTCGTAAACAATTCCGCCTGCCGTATTCTCACACTTTGATTTGTGGTAATAGCTCAGTATCGTAGGCACCAGAGTGGTAGGCACGCCGGCAAGTACATAGAGAAAGCTGGTGTCCCTTGTCACCACAAAAGCAAACTCGCAGAACCAGATAATTTCTACGCATAATAAAACAGCCGTCCACAGAAGCAGCTTGCTCGTGGACGGTAGTTTCATTTTATGACGATACTTTGAGCGCTCTCTTTTCAGACTTTGTTTCCGCGCTGCGCTTGCATTATCCATTCGGATTGCCGCAAGCTGCCTTTCATATTCCTGCTTTGACAGATATGCCATCAGACATCACCATTTTTCTGCGCATTCTTATAGCGCTCCATATCGGACTCAAGCTGCTTCTGTGCCAGAACCTTTACATCCGCATAGAAATCCTTTAAGATGGACTCGATGACAAAATATGGGAGTGGGCAATCGTTGATTAACTCTTGCATCTCCTGAATAAATTCTTGTCTGGCAACTGTAATCGGCTTCATAGTATTACTCATAATTCCTTTTCTCCTAACTGCATGTATTCCATGTACCTCCGGAATATAGCATCGGCTTGTACAATGCCCATCCGTATTGAGAGGTATATATATATACCTGATATTTATTAAAAGAACCGCTGCTATCTCGAATATAAACGACGCCGGATTGTCGTGCGCTTGCAGCCACTGTAACGTTTCCAGATACGCTGATACTGACCGTGTTCGTTAAAGCATACGAACTGCCATTCACGGTGAAACTTACAAAATCATATCCGTTACTAAGCGATGCGGAAATACTGATGTTTGTTCCATATGGAATCGAACTGCCATTACTATATATCGTGCTTCCGCTCTTTACCGTTACGGCAATACCGGCTGTTTGACTGATTGATAATGTATAGTTTCGGATTGTACCGGTTATAGTTGCGGTAACGTTTCCGGTTACATTATAGGTAGTCCCATAAGCAAGTGTTGCGCCAGATACCGATAAATTGTACCCTGAATATTTTGTACCGTTGGTAATTGTCACCGTAAATGTGATTTGCGATCCGACAGTCGGTGACGAATTATTGACGGTGCATGATATTCCGTCACTGTAACTGTTCCTGATAGATACTGACATTTTAGGCTTGTCCAGTTGCAGGGAAGAAATCGTGCCGGACATCCTCCTCGGGCCGTAGGACGAGCTGTAAAATCCCGCATAGAATGTTGCACCAAAGTATGCAACACCTGATATATCTGAAGACACAGTGGTTTGTACTGTGCAGATGTGTACGAACGAGCCTCCACTAAACACAAGTCTACCATTTGTATAAGTCCTCGTCCAAGATGGTGCGCCATACTGGATATTTGTACTGCCGGTATAGTCCTTCCGCCTGGCATATAGTGACATCGTGACTGTGTGTGTTGTTCCGTAGTTTAATGTGCTGCTCCAGTCAACATACGCCTCAACGCAATTCGGACTTTTATCGTTAATCGGTTCTGTAAGGTTAAATCTTCCGCTTGCCATATAGTACCCTCAGTCACATTTTCTTAAAGAAGATTTGACCTTCTTGTCCATATGCCGGCAGACTTGATCCATACATATTTGACGGCAAAAATCGCATTATATTCTGCATAAACTGTTCTAGCGTTAGCTCTCCAATCTTTACACCCTTATAAAATGTCGTATCCATGTTGACTTCCATTCCAGGATTCTCGCAGATTTTTCCAACACCGAGTCCATCACCGCCTTGCTTAAAGTCCAGCAGAACAGCCGCTGTTGAAACGAATACGGTTTTCTCTGCTGCGTTCCCAACTGAATCTGTCAAAACAACCTTGAATGTATAGGAATGCGCATCGTCCATAGTGACGTTCGGAATATATGCTGTATTATTTGTAATCGCCCATCCGCCGCTCCACGAAGTATTGCCTGACACCCTGTAATACAGAATTGCTGAACCGCCATTTTTACCGCCAACGACATCGTATCCGAAAATGACTTTTAGAATTACTCTTCCAGTTGCTGTGCCGTTGTTCTTTTCTCGTTCTGCCGTAAGCTGTGAAACATACGGCGCAAAATAAGAAGAGAACGTAATTGGTGTTGTAGTAACAGAATCGGAGCGTCTTCCTCGGCTATCTACACAGGTTATCGTGAGAACCTTTTGGCCGGAAGACTGAATGATTGCGCCTACATAACTTAAAGAAGAAGTGCTGATTGTCTCGGCATACGCCCCCTCAATAATAAACCTGGAAATGGTAGAACCGTATGAACCTGATGCGCTTGCAACGACTTTTAGCCTTGTAAAACCGGCAACGGCGATGCCCCACCCATTGACAATGGCATTTTCGCTGTTGTCAATAGAGGCAGACCTGCTTGATATCCACGGTTTTACATTTACGGGAACCGTCACCGTGAAGTTAACAGATGAGGCAGAACCGACTTGTGCCGTACAGTTGCTATTGCTGTATGTATAGAGCGTAACTGTCATCGTCGCCGACTCAGCGTTTGGAATCTGGCTTGCCACTTCGAGTGGGATTGTATACCCTGTGTATGTATATGTTGAAGTTGTACCAGGATGTATAGGTGCTGTCATCTCAGACCATGAGCCAAGTGAAAAGCGTAGCTTATGGTACATAGAAGAGGATGGAGATTTCCATGTCACGCTGCACGCAGAGCCGAATTGTGTGTTTTCGGCCCCCGATAGTGTGGTATCACCCTGCTCTACAGTTAAGCCACTGATAGACGTAATCGTTCCACTGATTGTTTTATTTCCGGAACTTGGCGACACAACTGTGGCACGGAAGCTAAAATCAATGGATGCAGATGTAGAACCATATGGCAGATTAACATAGAATTCGTCATTGTAGATTGTATATCCGCCGCCGTCAATAGAAGAGCCGTTTGTATATGACTCTTCGCCGTTGAGGTTTACACTAAACCCGAATGTTCTTGCACCGCTGTAATCAATAGGCTTTATGAAGACGGACAGGCGCACCTTCCTTTGTGTGCCTGTCCTGGTTACTTCTGATACACTTGCAGAAGCTTGCAAAACGCCTGTAGAACCATCGTAAGATAAATTACAACTAGCCATTTATTCCTCCTATTCCTGCCACACAAGCGATACACCGCCGTCGCTTCTTGGGGAGAAAAAGAACTTGCCAAGCATCATTGTGTTCTCGATGACAGCGTTAGGGATGTGCAGCTGATTGTTTTTTACATAAGATACGATTGCGTCACCTTCCTTGAAATACATACCTCCATTATCAATAACGGTTTTGAAGGAGCTGCTGGAAGAGCCAAGAATAAGGCCGCTATCACCAAACGACATATACTGTCCGAGTTCTGCCTTATAAGATTCCAGAATGGCTTTAGATTCACCAATAACTTCATCATAGTTTTTCTTGATTGTTTCCTGAACACCGTTGACCTGATTCGTGATTGAATCTCGGATGTCAGAAGTGTCGCTGTCGATTTTTCCGTAGATTTCGCTTTCTTTCTTTGCAATATCCTCGTAAATTGCATCGATACTCTGATCCATTCGATTTTTAACTTCTTCTAATTCAGCACTCAAATCACCGGAGAATTTCTTCCATGTATAGGCACTAAAATCCATGGAGTCTTCTTTATCGAAGTCAACAAGCGTTCCAATATAATCGCCGATGTCCTCACCGTCATTTCCGGTGAAGTTCTGACCATCATTGGAATACTTGATATGTAGGTACTGTGTTCTTCCGTCCGCACCTGCGGCTCCGGGGATACCATCATTGCCACGGAACTTTGACCACTTGTACTGAGATACGTCCGTAGGTGCAGTTTCAGATTCTGTGATGCAGATACCGATATAGTAGGTGGTATCTGTAGGCGTAGCAGTCATATTACTTCCGTCAGGCTTTTCAGAGTAGCGGACATAAAAATAAGAGCTAACACCGTCAGCTCCATTTTCTCCATCTACACCGTTCTGAGCCAGAACAACAGGTTCACTCCACTCGTTTGCCGCAATGTCGTCTGTGTTTGTATCACTATATGCGCCAGCCATCGTCACAAAAATTGGGTCTGTACCCACAGGGATTGTCTGTGACCATCCAGCTGGCACACTTCTTAGTGATTTAGACGAAAAGACATATGTCAATGTATCTGTCCAATCTACAGTTACAGCTGCTTTAGAACGCTTGTACAAATAAACGGATGCGGTATTATGACCGTTTGTACCGTCACTGCCGTTTTGTGCGAGCACAACAGGCTCGCTCCACTCACTGCTGCTGATTATATCAACATCTGAACTGGACACAGCTGTGGCATGAACCACATAACATGGATCTGTACCGGCAGGCACATCCGCAAACCATCCGTCAGTTTCCGACAGCGTTCCAGTAGCGAATGTATAGGTCGCGTCTTTACTCGGCTTGCCAGGTATGGATGCGCTTCTTTTATATAAGAAGACTGTTGCTGAATTTAGACCGTCCGTACCGTTCTTGGATAATAGAACAGGTGCCGACCACTCCTCCGGCGCTACAGTATCCGTTGCCGTTGTAGAAGCAACAGTAGCCGCAGTGACATACAGAGGTAGGTCTCCATCCGGAATTGATGCAGCCCATCCCGCGGGAATCGTTGTCAGTTTCTTTAGACTGAATGAATAGGTAAGTACATCCGCCCAGTCAACAGTGACGGCACTGGCGGAACGCTTATACAAGAAGACAGCTGCTGTACTATATCCGTTTGTGCCAGGTAAACCATCCTCTACGATTTTCGTCGGCTCTGTCCACTCGCTTGCCGCAATGGCATCCGCAAGCTGTTGCGAAGCTGCCATTGCATGAATTACATAGCACGGACGGCCATCTGACGCAGGGATATTCTGCGACCAACCCTCCATCGCGCCACTCAGTTTCCCTGTCTCAAAGGAGTATTGTAAATCAGAACTGATTCTGGGAGGCGTAACCTCATACCGTTTGTATAACATGACATATGCGGTATTGATACCGTCTGTGCCGTTGAACTTTGACCACCTGTATTGAGAGAAGTCATCTGGTGCGGTTTCAGACTCAGTGACACAAGTGCCAATCCAGTCGCCAATGTCACGCCCACCGTTTCCGGTAAAGTTCTTACCGTCATTGGAGTAACGAATATGGAAGTAGCTGCTTGTGCCTGCAATACCCTGTGATCCCTGCTCGCCTCTGATTTTTGCCCAGGTATATCGTGAAGGATCAGTGGGTGCGGTCTTTTCATCCGTATTGCAGGTTCCGATATAGTTCGACTTTTCATTCGGAATTTCGGTCATATTACTTCCGTCAGGCTTTTCAGAGTAACGGATGTAAAAGAACAGACCATTAAACCCATCGATGCGATTCTGAATATCACTGATGTCCTTGTTCAGATCGTCCAGCGTTCCGAGCGAACCCGGATTCGCCTGCGAGTTGATTCGCACGCTGCCATTGATAACAAGATTACCGTCATCATCCAGATACAGCTCATCGTAGAACTGCTCGTTGCCATCAGCATCAATAATCTTCTTGCGCACATTGAAAACGACAGAAGGCTTGTCGTTCTCCTTAAAGGCGGTGATAGTTAGTCCACTTTCATCCATGGTAATGCTGTTCTTTTGATTGTAGATGCCAACCTCTTCTGATAGGATAATATTGCCAACAATTACATCGGCAATCACGCCATAAGACTCTTCCATCTTTCCGGTCTTCGGATTCCAGAATGTGAAGTCGCCAATCCCCGCCTTGGACGTTTTCCAGTTATCATCCGTCAGGTACAGTCCGCGGCTGATGAGCTTCAGCTGCTTGTCATCGTACTTACCAAGGATAGGCAAATACTCCTTGCAGAGTAGTCCGTGACTGTCCCAAGAGATATTTTGATTTTCCGCACTGTCTATAATGCGCAGCTTCGTTAAGTCCAGTCCGCGGTTTACCCAGTCTGAAAGCTGGCTGTTACCCTTATCACCCTGCTTGGCTTGACGCGCAACGTAATCGTAAGAAGTGGCCATAGAGGAGGCTTTGCTGATAATGCTTTCTACATCACTGACGACCCCACCGGAAACGATAACATCTGAGAATTCAACACCGATGTTATCAAAGTTATCGAAGTCAATCTCATATTGAATCAGCCGGAGCTTGAACAGCTTATTGTCAATCCTGACCCGAATCCAATTGCCAATTTCAAAGTTGTCAACAATTATTGAGAACTCTTTCATTGCCAGTAAATTTTTGAGGGTCGCTGTGATAGAATGCTGTAGTGTAGCAGACTTCACAATTTCTGACTGTGCCACTTGGATAAACCGCTGAGCCATCTCAAATAGCTCGGCATTATTCAGACCGTCAGAAATATAGTTGCTGTTTTGGTAAGTATCTTCCCTGCGATAGGCAGCAAACTCCAGCAAGTATTCCTTACCAAGGTAGTCATCAAAGTTGAGGCTTTTCTGAATCATGTCCTTCTCAGACTGCAAGAATGACTTCATTCCGTCTGCTATCAAATTCCCGTCGGCATCGTATGATCCGGTAATAACAGCGATTTCTTGTTCCCGTAGCTGAATTTCAGATTCAAGAATCTGGAGCTTATTGTAATAAGGAAGATACAGACTCTGATACAGATCGTCATCCTTGTAAGCCCACTTAGAATCATCGGAGATACCCTGCTCAATCAGAATATCCACACAGCTTTGGCAAATATCCCGGAACGCACTCAGCCTGGATAAGCAATACTTCTGAAGCTCTGCTGAAAATTTTTCATCTGACAGCTTGAACATTGCGTCAATACTGGTAGCATCGTCAGTTGAGCGCTTCATTGTTTTCAGAATCTTCTGTTTTACATATCCGGCGTAGTCATCATTCACTTTGCAAGATAGACGAGCGGACGTAGCAGCGTCGTCCTCGTTAGAAGTATTCGTAACTTGGATAATGCCGCTCCACGTTTTATCTGCGTAGGTTGATTCTGAAATTCTGATTTGGTATCGACTATCTGCGACTGCTTTTGCCATTCCAAGCACAGCACTCTCGGCAGTAGACGCAGAACACGTTTCGATATTCCGCACAGAAACAGGGGAGAGAAGTGCTTCCTGTATAATACGAATCTGATCTCCAGCAGATGTTTCGGCCATATCCGGAGCTGGCATTAAACCGCTCGTTAGATAAATTCCAAAATCAATCGCATCAAAATACCGTTCCATAATAGTCTGGTAGCCGACAATATTCTTGATAGCCTTCTTATAATCAGAGGTGTATGCGCTGTACTTTTCAATCAGAGCATTGTACGCATTGAGCAGTGTGTCAGGTATTGTAACGGTGTGTTCTTTCTGATAGTAGGCATACAGCCGGTCGTATTCGTCCAGCTTCTCTACCAGACTATCTGACATATCCTCTTTCACATCATCTGTAATATGCCAGAGGTATGCGCTTCCATTTGGATTACAGCTGACAACAGCTGCGGTCATTAAATCGTCGCCGGCCTCCAACTTAAAGCAGTTCTTTACAGAACCGTTATCCGTAGAATACTTGATATTGTCAGCCAGATTTTCGGTAGACACAAAAATAGAAGTGTCCTTGCCGTAACCGTTACTGATATTTGTGCTGCCGCAACTATCACAAGTATCCGTGAAGTCGCCACGTTTACCGCATTCCAGACAATGTGCTTTCAAGTCGTAGGCGTTTACTTCCCGAACAAAGTTACCTTCTTCATCCACGAAACAGTCCGCAGTAATCAGACATTCAACTTCCTCACTGACTTCTTTGAAAGCATCATCGATAGATTTATTATCAAAGGAGAATGTACGCTGAATGGATTTCAGACTGTCATCTACATGACCAATACGATAATGTGGAGCCTTTTCCAGCAGCCTGTCCAGTAAAGAGGCACTCTTATTTTCAGGATTATAGAAAACCGTTGGCTCGTAATCTTCTCTGGCAATATCGTCCTCGGTGTTAATTTCTTTATCATATAAGTTGATTTGGGATAGCTCTGCTTTCCCAAGGGAGGTAGCCGTTACGCTTTTCATAGCACTGCCATCGTCAGACACCTCTACCTCGATCTCAAAGTATCGGTTCCATTCCTTGACCCACACAAGTTTGAAATCTGTGATTCTATCCCAATTACTTTTACAGTCGGCTTGATAGACCTTGAAGGACATTTCGTAGCCATTGTTCATCTCGTCCTTAAACACCACATTAACAGCAGGGATACGTCCAAGCTTCCTGCCGCTCCTTGTGGTCAGCACAATCGTAGGCTGAATAGGATTGTGGGCTTCGTCAAATAGAATTCGCACAGCCATCTAACCCACCTCCTTTAGCAGTTATAGTTGTGCATATTTAATAATTGGATGATATTTCATTACGATGTCACACGGATGTGACACCGTTATAACATTCTCCATCCTGGTGGCACTGTTCCCGATTCTGAAGAAATCATAGTTGAAATCGTTACAGACATCATGCCCGGCGTAGGAAGAAGCAATAATATTTGTATCTCCGTACATGGTGATTCGCTCTCCCGCTTTGCAGTTCTTGATAACAGAGGAGCAACCCTCGGACTCATTGGTAATAATGATGTCGCAATCTTTCTTGCAGGTCACACTGACCGTAGGGTAGATATAACCAATTTCATCAGATGTATCCATAATCGTTCTGGAGAGATTTTCTTCCGTTGCGCTCCATGAAAATACTTTCTCTTCGCCATACCCATATGGCATATTCGTTTCCAGCTTCAGCCGGATTCCATATGTGCGCTCATCCAACATGAGCTTTGATAGGTTGAAGCTGGCATTATGCCAACACGTTTCAATATCTTCAACAGTACCATCGTCACTGATAAAATGAAACGGAAGATACTCTTTCCGGTTAAGCCAACGCATAATATCCCGGAATTCGTCTGCAGCGATTTCAAAGTCATCATCCGGAAACACATCCGGATTCTTGCAGATGTCAAAGGTAGCAGACAGGCACTCATTGTATTTCGTATTTGTCAGACTGTGCTTTGCTCCGTTGTTTCTTGCTACCTTTACGAATGTAACCGTAGAACCGGCGCTAACTTCTGAGATACCGGAGCTGCCGGAGAAATCACATACCACAAAGTTGTAATCGCTTAGACACTGACCGTCATACCAGAAATCCAATGTCCTCATGCCACCGCTCCTTTACTGTTTATTTGAATGGCGATCCGCCACTTTTAGATCGCCAATTAGTTTCGTAATTTGTTTTGTGTATTCAGCTTTTGCTTTGACGCACTCTGCAATCAAAGCTTCGTATTGCCTTTTTGCGTCAGCTGCCTCAGCAATGATTTCTACATTCTTATCGGCATAGGACTGATGCTCACTTTTCATCCGCTCCATTGCTTCCAGTGCAGCTTCGTACTTTCTCTGAATGGATTTATTTTCACTTTCCAGGGCTGTGACGGAGGATTTTGCTTGCTTCAAATCTTCTTCGAGCTGTCGAATCTTCCTCGCCTGATACTCAAATTTCCTTTCGTTCTTCATATGACCTCCATATATTAAGAGGAGGGGCAGTAATGCCCCTCCCGTAGGTGCTACCACTTATGCCGATTTTTGCTCAGACTGTTCTTACCAGCGATTTTTCCGATGGTTACATCTTGAATAAACTGCTCAAACTGTTTGTCGTCCCGAAGCTGGTTCACAAAGTCGCTGTAATCATCGACGTGTGCAATCGGAATCGATACGCTGATAGAGCCAACGGTATAGCCGTTGCTTCCATCAACCTTATCAATGGTCGCTGCGTCAATAACACCAACCTTGTCCAAGTCACTGCCAATGCGTACAGCACCAAACATGGAGTTCAGAGCACCACTACGCACAGCGTCTCGCAGCAAGATAAAGTTCTTTGTGTCGGCTGCATTCAGTACCATCTCAGGTTTGTCCTCAGAACCATGCACGTTGGCGATTCCGGTATAGTCAACCAGCCCGCCAGACTTATAGGACTTGGTAGTGCTAAAAGGCACACCATTTGCCCGTGCGATTCCTTCCAAAACAGAGAAGATGTTTTCAACAGTCAGTCCAACAGAAGTGAGCTTCGTTGAGATATCCGTTCCGTATACAGACACAAGTCCGTTTGCACCGCCGCCATTTGCCCAGAGTGAGCTTGTTGCTTCGGTGATGGTGTATCCGACAGAGCCTGCGGCCTTAGAGATATACTCATTGATATCTGCATAATTGTCATTGACAGTGCCAATCAGCTTTTCAAACAAAGCGTCTACATCGTCAAATCGGCTGTTCAGCAAATCCTCATACTCATCGTACATAGAATCAAGAGCCTTCTTAGCGTCACTGACGAAACGGTCATACTCGGTATCTTTCAGATCATCCTGAGCATCTTTCAGCTCAAGCTGAATCTTCTGAATCTTCGAGCGGGTCTCCTCAGACATATCGTTCTGATATGCGGCAAGCTGCTTCTCCAACGCAAAGATATTCGCGGTCTTTTCCGCAATCTTCTTCTGATAGTCGTATAGATCCTTCGCACTGTCCAAAGAGTCCGTATATGCGTCAATCAGTTCCCGAACAGCGTCCAGTTCAACCTGGATTCCGTTCTTAGCAAGATCAATCATGGCTTCCTTCTCGCCCTTAGCGGCAAGAATAGAATCGCGCTGGGAAGAGAGTAGTTCATCCCGACGTGCAATCAAATCCTTGTTGTTCGGATCAGAAGCAAGCTCTTTATTGATCTTTTTGATTTCGTCAGCATACTTGTCCGCCTGTGCCATGTATACTCCATAGCTCTCCGCGTGGAGTCCCATAGAGGCCGTACCGGCATCAGACAGATTGCCGTTTTCGTCATACATATCCTTGCCGTCCAGCAGGCTCTGTAAGAAACTCGCTTCGGCTGTGATTTGAGAAATGCGCTCCTGTCCGTAGTCGAAATAGTCCCAGCTGATTTGACGGATACTGTTGGCATACTTGATGATAGAGAGTTCCGCGTCATCAATAGCTGCTTTTGTATCCTCAATGCCGATCTTCATTTCGTACCAAGCATCGCTGCCTTCCTCAATCTCGCCGGAGGCCATCGCCTCGTCAAAGGCACGGTTCAGAGCGGCAAGCTCCTGAGTAAGTGTCTGGATATTCTGACGTTCAACATCCTGCATCTGAGCGTAGAAGTTTGCATTCTGCAAGTAACCTTGCTCTTCCAACTTGTCAATCTTTCTCTGCAAAGAGTCAGATTGCTTTTCCAACAGAGAGAGTTTGTTATTGTAGTTGCCTTGGATATTGTCGAACTTATCCTTGTAGAGCTGAGCCAATGACTCATGCAGATCGTCGATAGCTGCGGAGCAATCCAGAGCCTTATCGTACAGATCCTTGTAGTCATTGATAAGCTTTGTCGTATCTTCATCGTACTGAGAGATGTCGATAGCGCCATTACGCACAAGCTCCTTTAGATTGGAGGACAAGCTGACAGACTCAGCTGCGCTCATGTACTTGTCGTAGGCACGCTGCTGCAGGTCAATTTCCCGAGTCACCATAGAGATTTCATCGGAAGCTGCGTTCATTCTCGATTTCAGGGATTTGAACGTGCTGTCTGCAACCTTACCAAGCCGCTCAATAACACGCTCGATCCGGTCGATAGCTACCTCAATCCAGTCAAAGGTCTCCAGCTTCTTATCGTAGTTGTCATCTACGGAAGAACTTGCGCCATTGTTCGGATTGCTGTAACCGGGATTACGCCCGCTTGTGCTGCTGCCGTTGTTCTTGATACCGGATGGGATGTATCCGGTGACGAAAGCACTGCCAGACGCATAGGATTGCCCACGCCCAGCGACACGACCATTCTCAAGTAGAGCGTCGCTCTGCCTGTGGTTAAAGATGATAGCGCCCTCTGGAATATTGACGAACTCAGCACCCTTATCACCGACGGTGTACCACCTGCCGGTATTCGGGTCTACGATGATTTCACGACCGAGTTCTCCTACAAGGGAACGCCCAGCATGAGCTCTCCAGTCACCTTGCAGCCTTGCAGAACCGGATGCATTTGCGGAGCCATTTACACGGCCACCACCGCCACTGCTTTTGCTGTTGGATGAAGACGATCCCTTTGCGTCCTCCCAATATACATATCCAACCCGGCTAAACGATTTGCTCAGATTGGTGGTATTATCATACCAGTTTACAGTACCCTTTGCGGTATGACTGGACTTCTCAAAAGCATCTACAAGAGAAGAGTCGATACCAAAATTGACAATTGCTTCTGCGTCCAGCCCGTTAATGTATGTCTGAATTGCATCCTGGCTTGATGGGTCAAGACCTAGTTTCGCCAGAATCTCAGGGTCAAGCCCTTGAATTTCTGTTACAAGTCCACCAATTTTAGCCTCTGCCTCTGATGTATCTGCACCAACGGCGGCATCCATTTCGAGATTGTTCTGCGCATTTTGGAACTGCTGGAGCAGGTCGAGAGCTGGAGCAATTTCGGATGTTACCTTGCTGACATCGACAGACATGATTGCTGGCGCTGAAAGGAGCTGCTTCTGAGCTACGCAGTATTTGATAATGTCGTCTGCTTGCTGTAGTTTTTCCCGGTCTATATCAGGATCAAGCTTTAACTTGAAATCCTGCATCTGTTTGATAGATGTTTCAAGCGTTTCACACGCTTTATCAGCATCGTCAAATCCAGACACATCCATGACAATCTTCAGATCTTTGAACTGCTCCACATTTCTCAATGCTTCTGCAGATTCATTTGCCTGCACAGCAAGATCACCGATTGTTTTTGTCGCCTCGTCAGACCAATCAAACTTGGCTCCGAATTCCTGCAGTTCTCCGAACATTGCCTGAACCAAAGGCATTGCAAGACCAAGGCCGTTTGCGAAATCCTCCATCGTCTTATGGCCGGCGATTTCGTAAGCAGTTCCAGCTTCGTTCAGGACGAGTAGTCCCTTATCAATAGACTGCTGAATGAAGTTATCGATATTCAAGCCAGTCGCATTACCATTCTGATCATGGGTAAACATGTCGCTGATGCTCTGTAGATATCGATTCACAGCGTCACTGTCTTCTTTGTCTACTGTATCAGGGATAACAAAGTCAACAGCAGCCTTATAGTCCTCTCGACCGATTCGTCCAAACAAATCAGAGTCAGAATTATTCAGCGTGTCATCGATCTGCTTCAGCGCCTCGAGGGTGCTGTCAAACATATCGCCGGATTCACTTGCACTCTTTGCGTTGATCCAGTTCTGATATGCGCCTGTAACTTCTGCCAGGGCGGCACTCATCAGGTCATACTGGTCGCACTCAGCTTTCAGTGAAGAATTCTCTTTTAAGAGCGCTTCGATATTGGACTTAATGGTGTCAACAGAATCGTCACCAGAAGACTTTGCAGCTTCCAGCTCCTCACGATACTTTGCAATTTGCTTCGCATTCTCCAGGTATTTCTGCTGGGCAAGAGCTTTGTTCGTATCGTTAATTGCCACCTGCTCATTTGCCTTTGCCTCGACAATAGCATTGACCTTCTCGGCATTCAGCTTATAAACACCGTTCACATACTCCAGAGCGGAGGCATAGTCCTTGAGTTCGTCAGAGGTAAAGTCACTCGGAGAGATGGACTTACCTGCTTCCTGAGAGGCAAGAGCATTCTGTGCATTCTGGATGTCTGTAATGGCAGCAATCGTTTTTTCAGAAGCTGCCTTCAAATCATCTGCACGTTTCGTAACTGCGTCAGCAACATCGTCACCAGATGTCGGATTCAAGAAATCGTTGTACTTTTTGGTGGAATCTATAAGCAGGTTCTGCGCAGATGTTAAATCATCAATATCTGGCTTTAGATAATTGATTGCGCTGTCGAGCGCCTTATACTCTCTTGTATCATACTTCCCAGAATCTACAAGCTCCTTTCGGCGCTCGAGCATCTTGTTATAAACATTAACCAAATGCTCTGCCTGCTCCACGGAGTCGGTGACATTTATATCGTACTGATACTTATCCTCTTCCTCGTCAGCCATAAGTGAAGCTGCAAACTGCTTAATGAACCCCTTGTTATTCGCAGTTCCAAAGCTGATAGATCCACCGGTAGCATTTCCGGCAATTTTCTGCTTAGCTGCGATAACCGCTTGCTCAGCATTATCTACCGCCGCTTCCAGCTCTTCGCCCGTTGCATCATGTAAGCTGTCCTTAACGCCGTCGATTGCATCTTTCTCTATACCCAGCGCCTCTGCCAGTGATCGCGTTGCAGTTTCCAACGCTTCCTTGCTGCTTGCGCTCCCGTCATATGCTTCGTTTGCAGCTTCGTATGCCTTATAGAGATCATAAACATTTGAACTCTCTGAGGCAGTTGACATTGCATTATCGAACGAACTCTGACGGTCTTCACGAGCGTTCTGTTCAAGCTTTGATATGATGCTGTAAGCAGTAGTTACTGCCGCAACGCCGATACCAATCTTACCGAACAGTCCGATAGAATTCCATGCACCCTTTGCCCCACCAGAGATTCCGGCAAGTGCCTTCTTAATAGTTCCGGCAGAGGAGTCCACGCTGGATGCCGCCGTCTTGGCACCCTTCGCCATTTCGGAGAAGAATTTGATGATGTTGCCATTACCGAGTTTCATGTCTGTGGCGGTAGCAAAAAATCCTTTATAAATGTTTCTATCCTTTGCAGCTTTTACTGCGAACGTATTGACAAGATATCCTAATGTGATATAGTTATCTTAATACTGCAAAGGAGTGATACAATGTCTCTTATTAAATGTATAGAGTGCGGGGCTGACGTTTCTTCGTATGCCCAAGCGTGTCCCAAATGCGGTTGTCCTGTCCAGGTAATTATTGATGCCGCCAATCGTAATAAACTGTTTGATGTATCTGTCTCTCATATAGACAATGCAGATACTGGATGGGTTATAGGCTTCGTTAGAACCATAAAAGGACTAGATGTAGATACCGCAACTGAAATTGTAGAGGCACAACCGTTCGTTGTAGCAACTGGCGTTAACCAGGGTGTTGCGGATAAAATAAAAGAACTTCTCGAAAACGAAGATTGCACGGTCTTTGTTACTGAAAGTGATGAATCTGAAGAGCAGTTTACGGAATCCATGCTAAAAGAAACACATCTTTACAAAAAATACCAACCCCTCAAATGTCCCCGTTGTGGCTCCACCGCCGTCACCACCACTTCCCGTGGCTACAGCCTCGTATGGGGCTTCGCCGGAAGCAACAAGACGGTAAACAGATGCGGCAAGTGCGGACATACGTGGAAGCCGTAAATGGCAATTGTTGTAAAACCCATGCTTGCAAAATAGAATCGGCGTATATATAATAGCATTGTTAACCGCCTTGCTCCGTTGACTAAAATTTGATGTCGTATGGGAGGACTGAAAAATTTTAGTCCGGAAAGGAGGTCTGCGATGACAGTTGAAGCATTCATTTCTGAGATTGTTATCTGCCTTATTGCAAATGCGATTTGGGAAGTACTCAAGTCCATATGCCATAAGAATGGTTAACGCATAGAAGAGGGGAGCGTGCCTTGCTTTCCTCTTCTTTTTTTGCAAGCCTAAGTTTATTCATGATGTTTATCCTGCCCTCCAACGCCGGATCAGCGTATCACATATAATAGGGGAGAACTCCTATCCTGTATTGCTACAGTCTTGGACTATACTTTGTAAGCTATTGCTGTAAGGCCGCAATAACTCAGACGATGGGTAGTCTCTGGGGATATAAGCACGAAACCTCCGTTTCACGGTTATGTCCTGCTGATGGTATCCTATCTGCTCAAATGAGCGTGGCATTTAGGCGTATGTATTCCCGTGTGCCGTCCAATAGCTTTTTATTGCTTTCGCTGCATTCACGTCTGCCGTCTCCGGCTGCGTTGTAGCGCTATTGGTTTAACCAGTTTCCCAGCATATACTCGTCAAGATTGTTTATAGAGCATCTTGCTCACAGGCTTGTTCATACCGCCATTTTGGTATGTTCTTACCTGCGCTATCCTCCGCAAAAAGCGTAACCCCGTATCGGGCTAAGATATGCTCTTGATGGATTTGATGACTGCTACGATGGAACCGACTGTCAACGCTGTTGTTCCAAGATTATCATTCAGCTTTACAACGGTGTCAGCTATATTGATAAACCATGTTCCAATATCAATCAGTCCTGTTAACAGGTCGCTTTTGATAAGGTCGTTTGCAAGTCCTTCAAACGCTGCCTTAAATGTTTCGATATGAGCAGTGATGCTGTCCATCCACTCGCCGTAAGCATCCTGCATTGCGCCTCCCGCATTGCCCATAGCCTCCATAGAAGCCGCGGCAACGGAGTCGAAGTTCTTAATGATGGAATAGAATACCGTCTGCTGCCTGTTGCCGGCTGCAAGTTCTGCCAGAGCTGCCTGCTCAGAAGAAGTCATTTCGTTCCAAACAGCGGCGATATCCTTCATGATGTCGTAAGTATCCCGATACTCTCCGTTTGCGTCACGCAGAGATACGTTATACTTTGTAAGTGCGCCGACGAGATCCTCGTAAGCAGATTCCGTCATTGCTTCACCGAGATCATTCAGTTCGCTGTCAGTCTTCCGAATTCTTGCCGTGATGGTACGCAGACCGGTGGAGGATTTGTTTGCGTCCTGAAGCGTGGTATTTGCAGCAGCCAGTAGTGCAACAGACTTATCAAAGCTGTTGCCGGCAGCTGCCAGAGCAGAAGAAGCATTCATCATGCCGGATGCAATCTCAGACACGGAGATTGGAAAGCCGTTACCAACAGTAACCAGCTTGTCCATTACGGATTCCATATCAGAAACGTCAATGTCAAACGCCTTGATAATAGAAGTCAGAGAAGCCTGTGCGTCCGTTGCTTCAATATCACCAACACGTTGCAGCATTGCAGTCAGCTCGGCAAGCGTAGAAGAATCTTTTAAGGAATAACCGAGTCGTGCAAATACGGTCGTTGCGTCAATAACATCTGTAATGGAAGAGCCAATTTTCTGAGCTGTTTTTGCAACGTCATCACCATACTGCTTAAATGCTTCGTCAGATTCATTGGTGACGATACGAAGCTGTGTCATAGAATCATCAATGGCAATAGCTTCATTTGCAAGCTTCTTTGTTGCTTCAATAGCAAGCTGAAAACCTCGTATACCAGAAAGCATAGCACCGTAGTAACGGACTATATCGCCAACTTGTGTCTTAAAGCTTTTCTCCAGTAGTCCGGCTTCATATCCAGCGGACTGTGCTTTCTGCATTGTGCGGGTGACATCTTCTGCTGCGGTGTTAAGCCGTAATGCACTTTCTGTTGTTCCGTCGTATGCTGCTGCAGCTTGCCTTAATCCAGAGACGGCTGCATCGAAAGATTGATACTTGTTCCGAACGCCGGCGTCTGCGCTAAATTTCATCTTCGACCAGTTTCTGAGGTTCTGCTCTGCGTTTGAAAGAGTGCTGAGGCTGGAGTTGTATTTCTTGATCTGCTCAGATTGCAGTACCCATTCCTCGCGCATATTCCGTGCGCTGTCTTTTGCAGACCTACTAGCGTTATTCACGCCTGTAATAGCGTCGATCTGGTCGCGCAGAGCGTAAGTCGCCTTGTTTGCGGCCTCTGCCCGCTGTGCGTCAGATTCAGCAAGAAGCTTCTCGGCATCTGCACTTGCCTTTGCTTCCTGAGAAGCCATTGCCCAGGACATACGCATTGAATCTGCACTATCCTTAGCTGACTTTGTAACTGTGCTCACGCCTGTAATAGCGTCGATCTGGTCGCGCAAGGCATAGGTGGAGTCCTTACCCATACCGGAGATACTTTGCGATACCGCCTTAACATTGTTCGCAATTCCCCTGATGGACGCAGTTGCGCCGTTTGCATTAACGGCTCTCTCTATATCACGCTGTAGGTTCTGAATTTGCTGGGCAGCACTTTGGTCGATACCAACCTGAATATTGATTTTGACTTTATCCGGGATCTTCGCAAGATTCTCACGAATCTTCTGTACTTCTGCCTCAATCTTGGAATAGTCTACGTTACTTACAACATCCAGAACCAGGGTCATATTTGCCAATCTATATCTCACCGTCCTTTATAAAGAAAAGGATTGGCGAGATACCAATCCTTACAAGTTGTTATTTAGTGTTCGTATTCAACATTGATGTCTGTCACATTATACTCTTTACCATAACCTGCCAAGAAATCTCTCATGGCTGCGTCAATGAAATATGCACCGTTGATAGTAGTTCTGCTACGAATCTTTTGCCCATTCCATTCACCGTAAACCGGACGCATTGTATGGCTTACGCCTTGATCGAGTAGCTCCTCCAGATTGTCAATGCCACCAGGATAAACGCTAGGAGCCAAGGATTGCCTGTGCATATTCCCTGCAAAAGACACTTTAATAGTACATTTGCTTCCAGAACATGCTGGTGAACCAATAGTGAAGTCACTAATTGCTCCGGCGGCATTGGGACTCAATCCGGATGTGCTGATATGATTTTTCAAAACATCAACAAACTTCTCAGCAGCTTCCTCTGCCGTATGAATCGTTCCTCCTTCAATGTCGAGCCTCACACGGCCAAGCAGCGCGCCCTGGATACATTCCTGCTGTTCCTTCTTAAACGCACGGCTATTGGCGACCTTACTTGCGGCGTTCTGAATAGACTTCATGTCAACAATGACTGGCATGGTTATTTCACGACCTTCAGTTTGTCTGTCTGCTCCTGCTTCACCTTCCGCCGAATATCAGCGGCTGCACTGATAACGGCCTTTTCGTCGAAGTTCATCTCGGTCACGGACTTGATAAATGCAGCCATCTCTTTAGCATCAATTCCGGAGAATGCTTTGTTCAGCTCCTCGCACTGCTCGACAATTTCTCCGAGGAAAGCTTCTGCCTTATCTTCGACCCGCTTTAAGTTCGTATCTACAAGATAGTCAACTTTCTTTTCAATGCTGTCCATAATTGCGCGGAACTGCCCCATATCGATATTCTGTAGAATCAAATCAATGATATTTGTTCCGTAGACAATCTGATTCTTCTCTTCAATAGGGTCAGGCAGTTTGACATTTGTGTAAAATTCGACAATTGAACACCTGAAATACATATCCCGTACTTCCGGCATATAGCTGCCGTCATCAGTAGCGAAGCAACCCTCTACAACGCCTTTGACAAATTTCATCATTTCTGCAAAAGAAAGGAACCGCTTAACGGCAACATCGTAACCGCACCATGTAATGTTGGCGCCAATTTCACCTAAAGCATTCTTGATGTCACCGTTTTCCATAATGGTAGCTACATCTTCACTGGCAATCGTAATCTGCTGATCCATAAAGTCCTCCTTATTTCTCCTGTGCCTTGCGGCTGTCATATGTAATTTTTAATTCTGTTCTCGGATTAACAACATCTACCAAACACGACAGTGTAAGCTTTGTGATATGCTCACTGTCATCATCAATAATCATTCCGCTTTCCACGAACCCATCGAGGATAAACTTCGGAACGCTGTTATCGGCATCATGCCTCCGATGATTTGGATAGTAGACTGCTTGTTCTATTTCGCATTTCTCAATGCGCAGGTTAGCGTAACCTTGTTCACCCACATACCATTTAATAAAGTCCTTCCATTTTTGCTTTAACGCATTCATCATAGGGCGCTTCATGATCATCCATACGTTGATGCTTTCATGGTACGGATGTGGTATAGGCTTCTTGTGAGCCATTGGGTGTTCTGTAAAATAAAACGTGTTATACTTCTCCAGAACAGAGTTGTCGATTGTTACAAGAATTGTTTCCACGATTCCTCCATTCAGTTAAAAAGGCTGCGCCTCAGCAGAGGTCGCAGCCTGATTTCACTCTTCAGTTTTCTTCTTTCGCCGTGTGGATTTCTTCTGAGGGATAGCCTCTGGATTTTCTGCGGTGTCTGCGTTGCTTTCTGCATCGGCATTGGGAGTATCCGACCTTGCCATCAAGACAAGGTTCAGATACTCCTGCCCATGCTCAACGCAGCAGGCGACATCCTGCCAGCGGAATACACCATCTACATGGCGTACCGTCTTACAGCATTCATATTCCTTCCCGCAAATCTTACAGATTTTTGTTCCGGTAGCCATCTAGACCACCTTCAATCAAGCAGCGTCCTCAGCGCTTGCACCGTAAACAGTGTAAGTCCACAGATTTCCGCCAGCACCGCAAGCACCAGCCAGAGCTTCAGCCTCGAAGGCATGAACAGTCTGATTGTCGCCCATCTCCATGGAGAACTCGCCGCTGAAGTCAGCCTTGGGAACGAAGAACTGAACATGGTAAACATTGGCACACTTGTCCTCAGCCATAGCGTCGATGTACAGCGTACACTTGCTGGAATACACATCACTGTCGTTGGACAGAACATCAGCGGTAATCTTCCGAGTGTAATGCACGACAATCTCAGTGCCGTCTTCCAGGCCAGTAAAACTCAACTCCTTAGTGTCGGGCTTATACGCAAACTTACCGTCAGAAGTGGTGGCGTTCTGCTCCAGGACCTTGCCCCTGGTACCATCAGAATTCCGCACGAATAGGTTGGTGATTTCTGCACCGGTAGTACCGACAGCCTTAAAGTTAGTAGTCGCTTTGTTGCCAGAAACAACCAGGTAATCTGTATGCAGCACCTCGGTTACACCGTTGACGAACTTTCCGCCGGTCTGCATCTCCATCAGACCACCGGATACCATGCCGTTGGTACCGCTGATGGTAACAGCCTTATTCCGCTTCAGCTTAGACAGCTTGCGCCCCTGCTTACCAGTAATGTCGGTGGTGTCCTGAGTATTTGCGATAGTCGTGTCCTGCAATTCATCCAGGGTGAACAGATACGCACCAGTACCCAGGGCGAATGCGGTAATGGTCTCAAGACTGGTGATAGTGAGATCGTTAATATTCATAACACATTCCTCCTATTGTTATTTGTGAACAAGCCAATTTAGTTCATCTTGGCTCAGTTCTTTTACGTTTACAGTGCCGGAGTAAACCCCGATCATTCTGTTGTCGTAATTAACTTTGTTTACAATCTGCCGAACGCACTCGTTGAACTGGTAGATTGTTATATTCCGGACGGATTCAAAGTCATATTTGAACTGCTCTGTGTTTACCATTGCTACAATGAGCTGCTCCAGTTGAGATGCTTCCGTCCTTGGATGACGCTTCATTTTTTGACGCATACGCTCCAGCATATATTGTTTAGCGTCGTCATTTCCTGGCTTCTTGCGATTCTTTTCCAGATGATTGATTCTGCGAAGGGCGGAAGCAATTTGACTATGTTCCCGTCTGCCAATCTCAATTCCAGATTCCTGATTGTAAAGAACCAGTTTCTTGGTCTGGTTATTGACGCAAAGCTCAAATTCGCTCAGATTGATATCCTTGAGCACAAGGCTTGTATCAACCTTCTTCAACCCTTCTGACAGCATGATAAACAAGTCAAACGCATTGATCGTTGTAAAGTCAATGCCCGCGTCATCAAGCTGCACCATAAAATCAATTGGCATGGCCGTAAATGCGGAAACAACATCGTTGTACAAATCCTCGTTGTCTAGGATCTGTCCGACAGTTGGTATCACAACACTGATCGAATCGGTCACTGGATAATCTCGCCGATATAATAAATTCTCAGTTGCCATTATCCCGTCTTCCTATTTGCTGGCACATGTTTTGCGCCGTCATACTGACGATTGAAATCTGTGGCGGTAAATGTGAGCATCTTTCCATTGTACGCAGTCATGGGAGAAAACCTCTTTGCGGAGTACAGATCGAGTTCACCGAGCCCGTATTCTCTGCTGCCGTTTATCTTTTTACAGATCTCAGAGCAGAGCTTGTCCGTCCGAACACCCTCGCCATTCTCCAACCGCATTTTGCTTTTGTGTGTAAACACCCAGATATACAGCGTTGGAAGATAGAATGTCTTATTCGCAACTTTTTGAATATCCACTTCAAAGCAGATATATGTACAGGCATGTTCCACAGTTTCCGGAATAAATTCGTATGGGAACACATTCTGATAAGCAAGACTGGCTGCGTCTTTCAAATCAACGGTTTCATCAATGAGCTTTACAATGGATTCTGTTGTGAGGAGATCTTCCATCAGCTGATTCTTATAGTCATAGAATTCTTCCAGCTGCATTACAACCACCCCTTCTTATTCGTAGTGGCACTGCTGTCGTCAGATTCTGTGTCATCACCTTTAGTATTTTCCTTTGGAAAATACTTATAGTAATCTGCAATCCCAAGTTCGGTGTTATCGTCGTCCGTTGAATTCGCTTCCTTTAAGACGAATACATAAATGCCTTCATTGTTATAATGCCATCCGACACGGAGTGGTTTAGACAGCGAGTAGGAAAGTTTTTCCTCTGAGTCGTAATCGTCAATCAAGAATCTGGACTCACGCCCGAACTTTACAGTGTCGGCATTCTTTGAGATTGTCATAGAGATACGAGCATCGCCGCGAGTAGTGATGAAATCCCGATCTTCGAGGTCGCCGGTCATGTATTTGGTTCCGTCGTCAATAATGCACCATTGTTCATGAATATCAGCATTATTATCGATCCACCGCAGCAGATAGTTGCACTGTTCCATTTTGCACTTTGTATATAGTTCGGTGGCGGCATCCTTCTCTGTAACAATCCAGTGATTGTCAGCCCACTCAATCATTGCTCCGCAAGCAATTGTTTCTCCCGGCATGGAGACAATAGTTTTCTCGTTCAGATTATCAGAACTTAAAATAGATACCTGCTGCTCCTCACCGTTAATAATCGCTGTGAAGTAAGAAAGATTCCTGGCAGTTCTTGAACTGAGAAGACGTATTTCACGTTTCTTTGCCGCCTCTCGCATACTAGCACCATGCGCCTCGAGTCTATCCTGATACACGCTCCACGCATCTACGGGCATAGTTACACCTCTGCAGGATACTTGTCTGCTATTTTGTTGCAGATCCTGATGGCACGGAAAACTTCTCTGCGAACTTCTGCAATGTCGCAATCCGGATTATCGATGAAATACTGTAAGATAGAAAGCAATGTCATATAGGAAGGATCGTTTTTGATATCTTCCAACAGCCCACCGCATCCAAGCATCTCTGCTTTAAGACTTTCCAGATATACACCGATTGTCTGTTCGCCATTCTCTCGAATCGGGAGTATCTTGAAATAACAATTTACAAGAGAATGAAAGTAATTGTTGACAAGTCTGTTCGGTAGCCGATCATATTTGATGTAACTCATAAATGCAGCTCCGTCAGGTCGTTGTGATTAAAGCTATATTCTCTAATCATTTGCGTATAATCCCTCTGTGCGTTCTGGTACGCGCTCCCGACACGCGCAAGCATTTCAGAAGGGGAGTATGTTGTAAAATCCCGTGTGTTCAAAACAGATTCCAGCAGTTCTTGCTTATAAAGATACGGCTTGAGCCACTGCACAACCATTCCCTCAGAAACGATATCAAGAATCTCGTCGATATCTTCGACAGGGATATCCAGATCGAATGTGCGTTGTTCATCTGTTTCGGAACCAATCAGGTCGTAGACACACGTTTTATTGAATGAAGTGATAGCACGCTTCATATAACCATCGATAATCGCAGTCCTGTTTTCGTCAGGAATACTTAAAAATTCGTACTCTGTGATTTTTGACAGGAAGGCACCGGTAAACATATCGTATGAAATACTCACTGGCCTCACCTGGTCTTTCATCCAATGCGATCAACCAATGCGATACCGAGTCCCTTTTCGAGCACTTCAATCACGGATAGAGAATCAATCTCCTTGCTCCGAATCATCTCCATAGCGCGGTAAGCGACAGTGCGCTTCTGACCGTTGGTAAGTGTAGTCAGCTCTGCAGCAATCTGCTCCGGTGTTTTCTTGAACAAAGCGTCAACACCCTCCAGGTTGATGATATTGTTATAGAAAGCTCTGACACCCAGAAAATCGATAACCCAATCGAATTCGTCATCGAACACGAACCAGTTATGATCGAAAAATTTCTTGGACGTGTTACGCGCATTTCGCAGCTCCATCAACTGAATATCCTGCTCGTCGCCGTAGTGCTCCCAGAGAAACTTTTCACCAGTTCGCTTGCTCGTATAAACAAGCTGACCGGGATACCCATTCCGCACGGTAATGTATTGATTCATGTCAACATTCTTTGCGGTGTAAGCAGCCTGCTTACTTTCCTTTGACGCACTCTGCGTTTTGCGTGTCCTCTTTGGAGCACTCTTTACAGCAGTTTCTGTATTCACTTCCGTACTCATTTCTGTACTCATATTATCTCCTTTCATTCGTAAAGCCGGAGAGTGTAACCTCTCCGGCTATGCAGAGTCTATGTATTAGGTAAACTCGTAACGGCCAACGCCGGCAGACTTACCGGCCAGAACGATACCCATACCGTACTTCTCACCATACAGGTACTCCTGGGTGAAGTCAGGATTGGTCATAGGATCGCCCATCAGAACAATGGGGTTGCCCTCGTAAACGACCTTAATGGGCTTCTCGTTACCGGCGATGATGGTCAGCACATCGTCGTCCAGGACGAACTCGGTGCTGTTCACCTTATGACGCTGAGGCGCAGCGACAACGGGAGTACCGAAGAAAGTACCGACGTAACCCAGTTTGTGCCACTCTTCCTTAGCACCATCAGACATGATGGACTCCTTCAGAGGACGCAGAGCCTTTTTAGTACCGACAATGGTAGCCTTCTGTCCACCGGCAGAGGCCTCGACGTGCGCGATCAGATCCAGCAGAGCGTCCTCGTCGTAGTCACCAGCGACAGGGAAGTAGACAGTGCCACCCATCTGATCGGCAGTAGCGCCAGACCACAGAGTGTACATGTCGTTCAGCAGCTTCTGCTTAAAGGACTCGGCCACCTTCGTAATGAACTGGTTAAAGTCAACCCGGCCAGACAGAACACGGTTCATCTCCTCGTAGATGCGAACGGTCTTCAGGCTAGTGGGGATAGTGGTCTCAGTGGAGCCACCCAGGCGCTGACGCCGGATACCCTGAGTACCATCTGCAGCTTCGGACACAACGAAAACACTGTTGTCCTCGACGATGAAAACAGGGGAGTCGCCCTCGGCAACATTCCGCATCTCAGCCAGAGCATTGAAATACTCATCACCCTGCAGACCTTCAACGACGGTCTTGGACAGGATAGTTTCAATCAGAGTAAACAAACCCTGACACTTACCGTCCCGAATATCCTTGTAATCCAGGTAAGTCTTGCCATTGTTCTTCTCAATCAGAGCCTGACGCAGGACATCCTGAGACTGAGCAACGCTATACTTTTCAACCCTGCCATGATAGGCATCGATAGCAAGCTTTACAATTTCATTCATTGCTAATTCCTCCTTCTGTATTTGATACACTTACTTAACCAGAATGACGAAGTAAGTGTAGAGACCTGCGGTTTCCACATCCAGAATGGTGCCAACCTGAGTGGAGCCGCCAGTCAGGGAAGCAACAACCTTCATCTTATTACCGGCCTGCAGCTCAACAATCTTGCCCTTGGCGTTGGACGCATTGAAGTTGCCAAGATCCAGAGCCACGTCGGTTACACCGAACACATTGCCGGAACGCAGACGATAACCACGAACTGCCTTACCGGCAACATTATAGAAATCGGACAGATTGCGCAGCCGCTCATCATACATAACCTCGGGAGAAGCAATCAGAACTACCTCGTTCAGATCGGTGTCAGCAGCAACGTCGCTGCCCACAAAAATCTCCCGCTCGCCCTCAATCAGAGAGCCGACCTTCAGAACACAACCGTTATCAATATCGGTAGGGGTCTGGCCGTTTTCGCCCATATACTTGACAGACACAAGGTCAGCACGAACATCCGTACCGCTCATCAAATCGGTACGTACAACAGCATGAATAGCCATAGCTTTTACCTCCTATAAAAATTAGTGACCGTATTTAACGAACAATCCGTCATACGGTTCTTTCTCACCATCAGCGTGAGTGACAGCATCGATTGGAATCCTGGGAGTCGCAGATACCATTGAGAACGTCACGCTCTGATCGTTTTCAGCATCCACGCGCCCCTTAATTGCGAAGCACTTTTCCTCAATCTGCTCAACTGTAAGACCGTCACAATTGGCCTTCAGGTTCTCAAAAGCCTCAACACCGTTGAGCTTCTCAAACCGCTCAAAGATAGAATCCCGAGCTGCCCGCTCCTGAGCAGACTCGATATCAGACTTGTACTTTCGCAAACCGACAACTTCATTCTCCAGCTGCGCATAGCTCTCAGTCTTTTCTCCGAGCATGGACTCATAGTTGTCCCTACTCTCGACAGCCTTCCGATAGGCTTCGGTCATCAGTGCGTAGTCGGATTCAAAAGGAGAAACTTGAGAATCACCATCTTCAAAATCAGCGATCACATATTTCTTGCGTTGCTTCTGAGAGAAATCAATTGTGATTGCGTCACCTTTCATTTCGTACTTAAAGCCGTACATCAGCCAGTCTTCACGATCCCAGCAGTAAACCTCGTGAGCCTCAAAGTCGCAGTCGATATAGCAATACCGATCACATTCGCCCCACTCACGCATAACTTTCTGCTCGCCGAGCACACGATAAATTTCGTCGATAATGTTACCGGTTAATGCAAAGTTTCCTTCACTAATTGACTCCTGCTTCATCTCTTCAAACTTCTGAGTCAGCTCCTCAATGGAAAGCGCATTCAGATCAAAATCGAGAGTATCGATATCAATTCCATACTTCTTCGCCAGTTCAATCTTCTCGTCCAATACTTCCTCTCCTCCTTCCGTATCGTTTTTAGTTTTATCTACAGCCCTACCTTGGGCTTCGATACTGTGATATGTATCCTTTAGATCCTGCATCATCGCTGACATACTCCGCTTAAACTTGCTTGCAGAAAAAACTTCAAGTGCGGATGATTCAAAACATGGTTCAACATCATCCCCAAGCAAAGCGAATGCCGTAAACTCAAAATCATGAATGTGATAAATACCATCAATTATTTCACCATTCTTTACAGATACCTCCATAGAATGTTTGACGATACCATCACTCTTGATCTTTTCGTATGCTGCCTGTCTTTTCCAAAGCAGGACATCGGCGTACAGATATTCATGTGACACACCGTTTTCATCTTCAGCCCAGTCGAACCAGACTCTGCTGGACTCTGGGATAACGCCGACCGGTTCTGTAGCGTTAATAATTCGCACGTTATCGTTGGAATCACGCACAACTTTCATATCGTGTCCACCGAAAGAACCGGATTCGATGTCGTAGTTCACAACGATTGGGCAGTTGTAAATCGTTTTCAGATTTCTTTCGATATCTTCCTTTGAGAAAAAGGATTGATTCCGATTCTTACCCGTGTAGCAAATCCGCAGAACACCAGAATCGAATGACGAATTGAGTTCACACAAATTGGTTAGCGATGATGCAAACGACATATGTAGTGTGTTTTCCATCCTAACCTCCAATAGAAAAGCCGCTCATATACTGAGCGGCGTAGGGCTTAGAACATCAACGTATCGGAAAGACAATATGTCATATCCGTCTCCAAAGAAAAGTCGTGTCGATTCTCACTTGGATACAAGAAGATGAATATGTTGTGCCTGATGTCTTCCTTTAGAGCTGTATACCCGAGCGACAACATTGTTTCGTAATCTTTCTTGCTGAAAACGTAGATGAACTTTTTACTTTCTGGGTTATTCATTTTCCTGATTCTCCTCCCGCTTATCGGACAAATCTCCGATGTCCTTTGTAGGAGCACCGCCTTCATCCGTTGCACCCTTGCTGTCGTCGGATGACATTTGAGAAGAACTTTGCACCGGCTTAAACATATCCTGAAGACCGAGAACTCTTGTTTCAAGAAAGCTCATAGAGTCCAACTCAGCCTGTCCAATCCCTTGTGAAGCGCAATAATATGACAGGGTAGGGAAGCCATAGGTTGCTGCTTTTAGATAAGCGTCGCCAGCGTCTTTGCGATTAAATCTGGAGATGTCCAAGAAGTTTACTTTGAAATTCTTCCCGTAACTTTGAGCCTGGACAAACCGATTCACCGCATCCTCGACGCTCTTAACGATTCCGTATGTAATTGCCTGATCCGCTTTGATAGAAAGCAGCAGTGCATTTGCGGATGCTTTGTCGTTATTGAAAAGCGCTGACTGGACACCGGATGCTGTGAACAAATGCTGTTCGGCCTCAGCAATCGTATCAGTGTCCTTCGTATTTGCTTTCTCAAATCCAATCTTGGTGATTGGCATAGGGGTTAGAATAGAACCAATCTCTGGCGGTAGCACTGCGTCTAGGTTCCTCCAGAAGTCTTTCGCCTTATCAAAATCAATGAGCCATCGCCCATCATCATCCATAGGTAGACTCATGACTAGCATTGCATAGTTTTCAAGAGCAGTGCGTGTAACCTTCAGCTGCTTGTAGTCCTCAATGTCATATATCTCCCGCAGGATTCCGGCGAAAGGTGGAATCGGATAGGCAAGGATATCCGTATTGCATTTGACCGCAAACGATGTCGGGCTATCCAGTTCAATCCACCTGGTGGTTCTGTTTTCCTGATAGATTTTGTACTTCGTAGAAAACTCAGTCGGATAGTAGTTCAAAAACTCCTGGTGCGAATCGAAGTAAGAAAAATCAAAAGAGACATTCAGAACATTCCCCTCAACCGCTGAGATTGCACAGTAATCGCTTGGGAGCTGCTGGATTGTGATATTGTCGTTTGTAACCCACAGTGTTCCGTAAAACACATCCTCCCGCAGACACACTGTAAGAATCTTAGGCAGCTGTGTTTTCATGTTCATAGAAGAAAGCATGTTGAGGACCTTTCGGTAATTGTTATTCATTGTCTTGATATTTGCTTTCTTCGGATCTACACGATATGGTTCAACGACGTAGGAACAATCATTTAATCCTGCAAAGTATTGAATCAGTCTGCGGAAATGGGAGCTTGCGCCATATATATAGGTAACGGCTCTACGGAGTTGCTTCTCGTATGTATATGGGTTCGACAAGTACGTCTGAATATCGGACTTTGAATACAGGGAGAATGTCGGCTTTGACGTGTCGTTGTTCAAATCCCGTGTGATCAAATGGTTAAGCAGTGCGAACTTTCCGGATATGCCGATATATCCGGCTGGCACTTCCGAACCGTTATCAGTACGCACTTCTGTTTCGTTCACTTCTGGCAAATAAATTCACCGCCTTTCCTCCATAGCTCGGCGGCTTGATAACAAACATATTTACCGATGAAGCATCATTCTGAATTCTTCGGCTCATCTTTGTCTCAAGTTGCGTTGCTACATAATAGTTGTAAGCCAGACTGGAGTAGCGGTCTTTCCGCATTCCTGTTCGCTCAAAAAGTTTTACCTTGCCTCCTGACTCTTCATGCTGGAGTTTTGTCAGCTCGTCAATCAGCAAAGTCGTATGCATATATGGAAGCTGGATCTTCGTCTTCTCCTCAAGGCTCAGTGAAGAATACCCGCGCAATTCGGCGAGATCTTTCTCTGCGTCATATTCTGTTTCCAGCAGACGAATCCGACCGCTCTTAAATGCTTCACGCAATAAGTAAGCACAGTCCGAATTGAACTGCGCACTTGCCTTCACAGACCATATAACCTTTTCAGCGCCCTGCACTGTACACCTTTCTGCCATGACTTTATCGTTACAACACGATAGGGCGGGATAGGACTCTCCGGCCTCAGAGTCTATAATCTCTTTTGTCAAGCAGTCATATACGCCAAGTCCAACACCTGCAGTATCGAGGACAATATAGTCGCAAGAGAATTCATCAAACAGTTTTCGTATGATGAGCGCCTGGTCGTCAGTGCGTAACCCTTCATAGGCATCCGTGTAAATAATGTTGCTGATATACCGTCCTGATTTTGTTGGCAATAGTTGGTTGATGAATATGGCCGTTGCGTCGTTATTGGTCTTCTTGCTTGCCATCAGAGCAATGTCCGCAGACAGGATGCGCAGTTCTCCAGTTTGCTTCGGTTGGATATTGACACTTGCCGCACTGAGTAAAGAGGAAACGCTGTGCGGCAGCATAGGATATTTGATCTTTCGGTTCTTGGATATGGACGCAAACTCAAAGAATGCGCCGTCCTCTGAACCGTAGAACTCTGCGCACATTTCCATAGACCATTTGATTTCGCTGAAATCGCTTTCGCTCATTTCATCCTGGACGGCCTCCGCATCAAGCAGCCCTTCGGATATTGACAGCTGATAGGGGAAGCCGCAAACGAATTGTCGCTTACCACCGGATGTCATCGCTTCGAATGTGTCAGTACATTTCGCATAAGACCAGTGGTTTTTGAAATAGGCAGAGCTGAGATATAATGTCAAATTCTTTTCCTTTGCGTATTCCGCTTTCTTTTCATCTTCGGACAGCTCGTCGTACCTTGGCATTCTGCGAAGTGTCAAAAACTTCCGCAGAACCGTATCGATGGTATCCTTGGAGATCAATCGATATTCGTCCAGAAGCAGTACATTACAACGATTGCCTCGGCTCGTATCGGAAGCGGTTACAACCTTAATAACACTGGTATTATGGAAGACAATCTGAGCATTGGTTCCGTTCATCTTACTTTGCTTTTCATCGATCTCCGCTCGAAGCTCAGGGGAGATGGGCTTCAACTCCAACAATATCTTTTCCAGTACAGCACATGCCTGGCCTCTTGTTCCAGATGCGATGCAGATCTTTGTTCCCGGATAGAGGATACACCGGATGCAGCAATACACAGCACTGATAAATGTTTTACCAAGTCCACGGCAAGCAATCAAAACGAATGTGTTGCTCCAGAACATCATTACGAGCAAAATCTTCTGGAAGATTTTCAGACGAAGATGGAGATAGTCCTCTGCGAATTTTTCTGGGTTGAAACGATAGTAAGCTCCCCAGAGCGCAGCACCATTCAGAATTGATTGATACCTGTCCATGGCCTTACCTGGTTAGCCTTCCTCTGAATATGCGTGGCTCATAAGTGCCTCATCGTCATCACCGTCATATTCAGGCTTCTCGACTCGAAGTCGATCAATTTCTTCGTCGTACAGTTTGGTGTAACCATTTTTCACACCAAGCATTTTGCAAAGATGTCCCATCCATGTGAAGATGTATTTCTTCAAATGGTTGACATCCTTCAGCTGATCGTCAATCTCCGGAAGTGGCCTCTTGTTCTCGAATCGGTAAATCCATACGCCGAGCGGAGTAGAGGACAGTTCCGCCTCCAGCTCATCGTCCTTACGTTGTGCTGGCTTAATGTTCAAGCTCCCTAGTAGACTATTCAAAGAGTTCACACTCTTTTCAATCGACTTGCCGGCGGCACTGTCTCTGGCGATACTGACCTCAAGGTTGCAGATTTGTCGAATCAAAATCTCGGTACCGATATCGAGATCCCCGGAATTATTAAGTTTGGCTAGATAATATTTCTTCCGGCGTTCCAGCTCAATGTACATACTGGGCGTATACCCAGATCCCCAGAAAGCAATCACTTCATCCGAAATGCGCTTTGCGTCATTGTCATCCTCTGCATCCTCAATTGGAATAAAGATGTCCTGGACATCCATACCTGGGAACGTCCACATAGAGCCTTCTTCCAGTAGTGTATCGTCATAACACTTCCCGGAGTGAGCAATGCCGGCAAGCTTAGCGAGATACTGCGTCATAATGGATCGTGGTGTACTCTTGCGAGTAACCTGCTCATAAATCTGCTTGTTCCAATACAAATCCAACTTTCTGCAAACCTGCCGTACAGCCGCTTCTTGGTCGTGGCAGATTTCAAAATATGTATTATATATGGTATCAACGCAGTCCCGGCAAATGGGAAGATAGCCAATACCCTTATATAGAATGGAATAGCTCACTGGAAAGAAGCCCTTCCGCCTGCTGTATTTCGTACCACACCGGTGACAATACACACCGTCGTTATTTACTTCAATCTCCATCCGCTTCACCTTCCGTTCTATACTCGTCATCGATGTCATCGAAGATAGGCTCAGGTTCTTTCATCCTGTCATCAAATGACATTTCATAAATCTTTGCACACAACCGTAAGTCATTCCCAAAAGAGAACTTGGGGACAAACCTACCGTCGATCGTGATGGTGTCGTCTGTGTTGACCTGCTTTGTTTGTCTTGGCTTACGATACTTGAGCCCGAATGTCCCAAAACCCTGGATTGAAACAGGCTCCCCGGTCTTCAACGATTCTTTAATGACGCAAATTAAAGCGTCAAGGATAAGGCCAACATCATCAATTGTATAGAGAACGTCTTTGTCAGCTCGCTTTACTACAAAATCTCGCTGCGTTCCATTGTCGTCTGAGATATGAAAAACCTGCTTTGGAATAGCAATTGTTTTCCTTGCGTTATTCTTTCTCAGAATATCGGCAGCGCTCCTTGTTAAATCCCTTCTATTCATATTTGTTCACCTGTCGCTTCCATTATTATTGAATATCAGCAAAGCTTGTCTTTTCCGGAACAAAGATATCTCCGTCCTTAAAGAACTGCGCCAGCTGGTCGTCCTTTGAGTTGTCATTGTAGATATTGAACATATCCGCACTGCTCCATCCAATAATGGTCACAACCGCACTGTCCGGGATACCGGCTTTAGAAAGATCGGACACAAAGTAGTGCCGTAAACTATGAAAGTAGAAGTCGTTGTTGGTGATATTTGAAAATGTTTTCGTCCAACTGTTGAGGGTTGTAATCTGAATATGTTCTTTCGGATCGTCCTTCGCTGGGAATAACCATTCGCTGACGATACCGTTCTCGGTCCTGTAATCAATCCACATATCAAGATACGGCTTGAACCGTTTGGCGAGTGTGTAACACTCCAGATATTTATTGCCCTTTGTCAGGATCGGGCTGCTCTTATACATAGCACCGCCAAAGACAAGATGGTTGTCGTCAAAGTCGCTAACCTTAAACCGACAGATTTCAGATTTCCTTCGGCCACCATACATACCAAGCGCTACGAAGCACGCCTGTTCAAATTTCTTTTTATCGACTAAGCACTGTAGCAAGCGTTCTAATTCATCCGTTTCCCATACCGTCTTTTCTCTTGTGGCGGCAAGTGGCGGATTCTCTATCTTTCTCACAATGGAGTGATAATCGTCAAACTCTGGATCGTCTCCAGCAAGAATGTTCTCACAGTAATTAGATAGAGAGCTAATAGAGGACTTGATTCTCCGAATCCTTGCGCTTGAGTTCCCGTTTGATACCAACCAGCCTTGCAGATTGATTAGATCTCGCTTTGTCAATTTCGAGAAGTCCTTATTATTTAGATTCTCCATCACATAGGTGAATACAATCAGAAGGTCGTTATCGTACCCATTGATTGTTCCTTGGCTCCGTCCTACAGAACGGAGGTAGGATAAGAATTCATTTTTAAGTTGTAGATTATTCTTGTTAATGAGGGCAGTCTTTTCTGCACTCGTAATCTTGTTCATTTTTGTTTTTCGCGCCATAAGGCTGTCCTCCTTTACAATGAAAAATCCCGGCCAGAGATTGGCCGGGTGTCAGTTGCATTTCAGTCTATACTCAGCGTCAACACCATTCTCTGGTGTAACGATGAGTAGTTGCTGTGACGGTTGTGAATACAGACGACGCTCACTTGCGTAATCATCCGCACCACATAATGCTCCGCAGATTGTGGCGGTAACGCCGAGTTCCTCAAAACTTTCTCTGTGGTGTTTATCTCCCAGAAGGATATATTCGATATCCTTTCCATATCGCTTATTGAACAGCATTGTCAATAGCTTTGGAGAATTCTTTACGGAGTCAAGATCTCCGTGCGCAGCACAAATATCATGTCCGCAAGCATTCACAAAAATAAATTCGTCCTTTCCTTCCGGCACAATGAAAATGTTCTTGTGTTCCCGCAGTCGCCATTCGAGCCACCATGGGACAATCCGCTCCATATTATCTCTGTGAATACTATCTGCCTTGTTCTGGACAGACCGTGCATGATTGCCATATGTCATGTATACATATGTTTCGTCTACACACTTACTTAGACAATAAATTGCCTGGGCTAAAATTTCAGAAGCGTGCATTAACTGGTCTGCTGCCAGCTCTTCTGCTGCGACTCTTGCAGATACATGACAGTTGCCATGAATCAAATCACCAAGCACGACAATATGAAGCTTCCTGCACTTGTTCAAAAGAATACGTTTGGAAGCATCATTCACAATTTGATTTACACGCTTTTGACAAATCTCAGTATTATATGTATTGAATGCGTTGTCGGTTGTCATTCCAAAATGCCAGTCAGAAAAAACCATGACTGCCTCGCTGTCCGAGAAGCCATCGCCTCCAGCAATATTGCAAGACACAATAGAGTCAATGTCCCTTAAACTATCGATGGATTCTTTCAAAGTCTCCTGAAGGTTCTCCCACCGAGCGTCAAATGCAACACGCTTATTGGTCTCACGGCGCTGGTCGGACAGGCGTTGCCTTTCTTTTTGAAGTTCTGCACGCTTCTCTTCCAGTTCACTCAGAATGCTTTTATCTGCGGTTCGGAGCTGCGCTGACTCAATTACGTCTAGTGTTTTCTTACTCCCGTAGAACATCCGTCTGGCAACATCGCTTGAGTATGTCTGTCCATATGCAGCCTCTGCTAACTCAGCGTAGTCGATATCACCAAGCGTTTTATCTACGAGCTTTCCGTAGATAATTCTCTTGTGATAATCTAAGTCTGACTCGTTACTTCTTTTTGAAATGTCCAATAACCGCACCGTCCTTCTGGCTAGATGTGCCATAAACAGCGCGCACCTGCGCAAGATATTTCATTACGCCGGTTGACTCCTCACAGTAATATCTGTGACGCTTTGACTTCTGACGCATTGTGCGAACAATGTGTGCATCGGGATACAGCTTGCTGATGGCATCTTTCTCTTCCTTGGTAATTAAAATCATGTACATCCTTCTTTTCAAAATTTTTTGAGAAGCAAAACGCTATACTTCCCTTCATTATAAGCACCGTATCAAGCAGCACGATTTGGCCACCCATGGTGGCCAAATCGTTCAGTCTAAATGTCCAACATTTAACAGGGAGCGAACTCGACACCGCATGACCGAATCAATGTTCTGCTGCATTCTGAGGATTGAAGCGCATTCCTGGCAATATTTTTGATTGCGTTTGTTTCCTCCGTTGGTAACTTTTGTTGTTATTCCGCAGTTTGGACAAGTAAAGTATGGCTCACCATGATACATGAGATATTGATATCCGAGATTCCGTAAGTCCGTAATACGCATTATTTCTTTTCCTTCCTCGGCAAAACACACCCGCACATTGGTGTTATCAACCTTTCTGGAGAACTGAATCATTCCAAGCTCATTCAGTGTCCCATACATGGCGCTTTGACGTTTGATAGAAGTTCGTATATTCGCCATCGCCATGATTTCGTTATCCTTCGAATTTACCCATCCGTCATGTTTCCCTGTAACCATTCCCCAGTATTTAGATAAGCAGAGTAGCGTAAAAGCCAATCGGCGATGTTGCTTTATTTCGAGTGAATCAATTTTCTTCATTTCTGTGTCTGTAATAGGAATGGAGTCAATGCAAATTGCCGGGTACTTGCTTGCGCGGCTCACCGCATAGTCCAATGCTGCCGACCACTTCGGAATGGAAGCAGTCGGATCGCATTGAAGAAGAAACAGATCAAGTTTCTTCCGTGTTGCTTCCGGGCTTGTACCGTAAGCATCCATATAGTACCTTGCGACACGCCTCAATGTTTCGGAAGGCTTCTTCCCGAGGGTGCAGCCCTTTACCATCATAGCAGCCCAATCATTCTCTCTTAAAACAATACTCAATCTTCATTTACCTCAATTCTTTTTGAAATCATACGGAACCGTTCTCCGGCGTAGTGGATATCACCGGATGGATCTTTCACAGGGAAAGAAATCACATAGTCGTTATTGGCGAGCAAGTTATCAATGATATCCTCGCTACACATCTTCCAAGCAAATTTTTTGGTAGAGCTTTTCGTGTAACAAATATCCAATATGATATTGCTCAGTGAGTCACGGTTCGGGCAAACGCTATCGCACTCCCTGCGGAACTCATCGCACATGGCAGACATCTCCGCAGCTGCATTCATTTCGTCAACACGTTCATAATCAGAAAAGACCATGTAGCTTTTCAAGCGCTTATTGAAATCATCGTAGATTTTTTTTATTTGGCGCAGATGGTGCGGCAGATATTCTGAACTGCTACGCATAATGCCATAGTTGAATTTTGATGAAGAGCTGGCCTTTCCAACATAACCGTCAAACTCTTTTTCAAAAGCTCTGCAAATGCGGTTCATCACGCAATTGCCAGTACCGACAGGAAGTCTGCTGTGAAAGTAACTCAAGAATGTAAGCTGCTCTTCTGTAAGCTCACCTGCCGGCAATGCCATCATTTCATTGACTGTCATCTGGAATCGACGCAGAGCATTCTTATTTGTGTTGCTGATATATGTATTGTATTGCCGCATAAGCTGGGGGTATATGTATCTCATAAAATATGGCTTCTTATCAGCAACAATACTCCGGTAAAACTCTCTCTCGGATTCATCTTCGATAGCGGCAATTGCGTGGCGGTCGTGCCATGCTTTCGGCATTGGCTTGCATTCAATTCCCTTTGCCTTATCAATGGCATTCTGCTGGTAAAGCTGTCCACACATAATTCTGTAAGCTAATGTATCGTATTCCTTTGAGCCAGGGGAGAAGTGTGACTGTATCTCAAACATTGACGTGATCCAGTTCGTCGTTTGTCCAATATCGTTACCAAAGCTATTGATATTGGAACGAATGAAATCATCCTCATTTGGAATACACTTTGAGGCACGTCGCTGTGCGCACATCAGCGTTAGCGTTTCTTTATGGCGTTCTACAAGAATCCGGTTATCGGTCAGCATTACGATATCACCGTCGAAGTCGCAACCGTTTAATGCCGCAGTTGTCGTATCCCACGCATTCAAAATTGTGCAGGTTTTAATGTGCTGGTACCAGTACCTCACGTCGTCTCGCCTGACTGGACGAACAAGAACGATATTGTTGTGGCATGTCATAGGCGCACGGAAACAGGCAAGCTTATCTGCGCCTTCGTCCGCCCAATACTGATTGTAGATTTCACCTGATTTGAGCAATCCGGTCACCTCTAAATCAAAAATGCTCTGGCATAATGCATATGGGTCTCCAGATACAATAGAGTAGTTTCCGTGAACGCTCAGGACACCCACCTTTGCCTCGTTGATACGATTCCGAATCAACTGGTAAACTGCATTTTGAATGTAGGGATCTTGTGCCATGCGCGGATCGATCATAATGGCTTTAGAGATATCGTTCTCCAAATAGGCTACGTTACTCTCAGACAGCCCGGTGCCCTTTAGAAACAAAATTGTCTTTCGCCAATCACCGCTGAGTACATCTTTAATCTCGTTCATCGTTGGAGCAATTAACTCCTGAATGTCTTCGTCGCTCAAGTCGTAGGACTGAATAAACTGATAATTCAGACAGCGCTCCGACTCCAATTCTTTTGGACAAGTTTTTGCGACTCCAAATGTGTATTTATTGCTAAGCGTCTTCTGTAAATAGTCCTCACAGCTGTCGTAGCTATCCCACAGCTTTACCATAGAGGTTGTAAGAATCAACTCAGCGTTCCGCACGTCTTGTTCATTTCCCCATGCGTCTTTGATTATGTATTGGCCTCCGGCAACTTCTTTTGCAAAGTCAACGAAGTCGAATGTGAATACCATTCCTTTTTCCCAACAGAAGCGCGTATTGCATCCGCTGATAATATAATCGAGTCCAAGCTCCTGACTCCATCTTTCTGCCAAAGAGGGGAGCATGATACCGTATCCATCAGAAGCGTCAAGGTCAATGTCGTACTGTTCTTTGCGTTCCATCTCCGGTTCGCCATCATGCTCGTCTGTCAGGTATATAACATCGGATTTGAATTTGGTGTTGCAATCGTTCACAACAATTACGCCGCGAGGAAGCGATACTGGAATGGAAGCGCTGCAGCTCAGTGCTTTGTATGCTTCGAGCTTAGCGGTCACAAGCGGGACATTTGGATTACGTTCATTTTCAATTCTCCGCCTGAGCTCAGGACATAGACGTTCACTTACAAAAACAATTGTACTGCTCTTGATACCGCCGTTTGTTCCAAGCAACCGCTTATACGCCACGTTGTTGATGGAGAAGCCCTTACAAGCCCTGTAATAATCTTTCTCCTTATCAATGATTAGGCACATATAGTCTGGCTTATACTGAACAGAGTCCAACGCTGCGTACAGTTCACGAATCCGCCTATTGGCTGTTTGGTTCCGCTCCTCTTTCCGCACACGCTTAATTTCCTCCTTGATTTCTCTGGCACGAGCGTCTGCGTCCGTCAAACCGTTCAGCTCGTCTATCCAGCGGAGCACCTGGCTATCTGCAATGGAGATCACCTCGTCATTCCGGCGAGCCTCATTCATCGGCAGCGTCAGCTTCCACTTCGCCTTGCGGAGCCTGCTGCTATGAATCTTGTAGATGTACTTCTGACAGGTTAATTGCTTGCTTATAGAAAACACCTCTCTAGCTGTAAATTATTTATTAAACTTGATGCAATAAAAAGAAATTATTCATAGAATTCCTTCAGATATCTTTGATAATCACAGTAATATTCGCTATGTAATTCAGATACTGCTTCTGCATACATTGCATCTTCATCACCCATATAGAAATCATCGCAAGTGTAATCGCTGCCGCACTTGTCAAAGAACAAACACTCATAACAATTATTTTGCATAACTATTTCCCTCCTTGCTTACTTTCTCCATCCAATCCATCAGTAGCGTTCTCATTCGCCTGCTTGGAATGTAAATGTTTATCTCTTGTCCTTCACGGATAGCAGACCTCCAGATCCACTGAACCATGATGGAGAGCGCATACATTTCTTCATCTACCTCGATGCCGTGCTTTTTGTAGAAGCTCTTTTCGTTCACGTTCATAAAAAGATTTGCGATGTACACCAGACAAGTCCTATCCTTGTAAGCATTGGTCGCACGGGCATTGAATGTAAGAAATGACTTTGTGTATCCCTTGCCTTTAATGACGTGATATTTCCCATTGTAAGAGCCCCATAGCTTTTTATCGGCGGGAGTGCCAGCCCAGATGTTATTGATGCAGTTGTTCATGTTATTGCGCAGTTGCTCCAGGTCTGACGTATCCTTCTCGAACCAATTCATGGAGAGGGCGTGTGTATCGTCACCGACTGCATTCATCCGCTTATTGTCCAAAATATGTATCATGTCCTTGATGTGGGACACATAGTCCGGAGTATATCCGGGATAATCGCTGAAATGATAATCATGCTCGCCAGTCTTCTGAATTCCGATATATTCGTACTTGAGCTGGTACATATCCAGCATATAGCGTAAGCTCTGCCCTTTGAAGAGATACGTCATAATAATCACATTCTCAAACGATGTCAGTAGTTCAGGCGGGAGCGCCCAATAATACAGCTGCGTTTTTTCATCACTGTCAAGTTGGATAAGATCTCTCACTTCTAAGAACCGGAACAGTTCACTAAACAACGAACCGGCGTACACTTTATCGGTTGGGTGGAACACACTGTCATCCATCCGAAGGTGCCCAGAATCCATTAGGACTTGGATATCTCCAGTGTCAATGTCGTATCGTTCTAAGATATCGATATTCTCATCAATAAGTAAACTGTACCCGTTGGAGCGAATATCTTCCAGCATTTCTGAAGTATACCTTTTGAACGCTTGATGCGTTGTGGTGATGTTACGGCCTTGCTTAATAAGCACTGCGGTGTGTTCACACTTTTTGAAGTGATAACGCTTTAGCTTATCGCTCGGTTCCACGAAATGTAACTGAGGGCAGCCATCCTTAATTCTCACAGCTTCGTCTAGATACGGCGTAATATAAATGAACTTCTTATCCTGGTGTTCATTCATGTAATTGATTGCCGCGCTGGACTTTCCTGTTCCCATGATTGCGTCACAAACTTGGATCATTTCATTCCTCCTAAAAACCCATTTTAGAACTTAAAAGTTATAACCTAAAACGATTTGGCCACCCATGGTAGGCAAATCGAACGGCTCCTTAAAAACTATAAGACAAGAGATAAAAATCACAACGATGAAACACCTTCTTTGTTTTCTTAAACATCGTATGAAGTGAAAGATAACGAAAGCCACATGAGCTATTTCTTTCCAAGAAGACAGGGAGATAAGCTCATCGGTGGTGGCTGGAGTTATCTTGAGCGACCGACACGTTCAAAACAAAGAAGACAAAAAACAGAGACAAAACAAATAATATAATATACTTGATACAGTGAAAGAAATAACTGCTGAAGCAGTTAATAAAATCATCTTGAAGATAGTATAAGGATGGAAGGCGAAAATGTCAAGCTTTTCACTTGTAAATAAAGTATGTACGAAATAATACATCCAGATTGGTTGTTATCGTATTTTGTGACGTTGCATATTTATGCGTGCGCTTGTTTTCTGGAAAAGATCTACGGTCGTTATCGAGAAACAATATAATCTAAATTGGACAGTGAGCAGGGAAGAGGAGAAGATGATTTTTGGAAGTGTATGTGGGAGATGAACCGACTTTACAGATACCCAAAAAGCGCACCCCTTAGAAATCCCATAACCACCCCGGTCTATGAATGTCCCATTGTGTGAAAAGAGGACATAGACAGACGGCGCACACCACCACCAGGGACACACCACAAACCACCACCGCACCAATACGCCACGGACACACCGCACCAATACCGCACACCGCACCCCATGACGGACGGACAACAACATTCTATTATCATACATTTGTACGACATTTACAACCAATTTCCGACCATTCATTCGATATACACAAAATATACAATACGAATGAATAATATGCAATGCATAACGCATACACCACAAAATTGACCGCATAGCAAAGACGAACAAACGAACGCTTTGCATTTCTGGACAAAATGCAAACTTTTCACGGATATAATATGCAAACGACCATTCGATTATAATTGATAATCAATCGAAAAGTTACAAGTTACATACAATAATACATACTATTCATTATTTATCCGTGTCCTTTTGATTAAACACCAAAACAGACAAACAACCACCGGACATAAAAACACATACCACCGAAAAAAAGCCGCTTACAAAGCCGCTGACGGCCTGACAGGGCATATTGCAAATAACACAATAATCCCGACCCCCTTTGTGGTGTTGGTGAAATAGTTGTTGACATTTGAAAATGTAAGTAGTAGAATAAACATGACGGCTCCGTATGGGCGGTCAGTTTGGCGGTTAGACTTTACCCCGGAAAAGTCATGGAGAACAATATGGAGAACAAAGAAAACAGTGTGAACGCATGGGAAAAGGTTATGCAAGAGTACAACCGGACGGGAGACCCCGCCCCCCTTGCAAAGATGGTCGCCTATTCTGTCATTAAAAAGTGCCTGAACACCGGATACAATTCCACACTTGAACAGTTGCGGCGGGAGTTGGGTCGCGACCTGCATGAACTGGACACGCTGCACAATGCAAGCATGACCGCATATGCCGCAACTATCACGGCGGACGGCGATTATAAACGGGTCAAGGTCGACCCCGGTTGCGCCGTTGCGCTTGACCGTCTTGCGTCTATACAATTGGGGGATGGTATCGACTTTGTGAACGTGGCGGTCGTTGCTATCCTTGAAGAAACGGCAAAGCAAGCCGAACGGGAGCCGGGGACGGCGGTTGACCTGACCCGCCCGTATTTTGTCCGCCGTCTATCCCGTAAAGTTTGGATTAAAACGGAGCAGTCCGTAAACGGGTGGGAAGAGGTAGAAACAACACCCATCCGGGAGATTTACAAAGCGGTGCGCCGCTATGTCATGGAGTCCAGAGCGGGAGCCACCGACCCCCGGAACGGGTATAGCTATCTTGACGAAACCACCACCGACCCCGTGACGGGAGAAGAAACCACCGTTTACAAGCGTTTACCAAAATATGCAGACCTGGGCGGATACGCCGTTGACTTTAACGGTGCTTGTACGCTGTATTCCGCTGACCGTGAGACCGTCGACCAGTATGACACGTTGGTCGCAAGTCTAAACTTGACCGCAAAGCAAGCGCAAATTCTCACGCTTAAACAATCCGGCTACGGCAACAAAGCTATAGCGACTTACATGGGCATATCTGAAAATTCCGTCAAAGGTGCTTGTACAGAGATTAAGCGCAAGGCGGCGGCACGTTTCCCCGCTGAACTTTTGGAAAAATATGTTAAATAATCCGCATTGACGGCGGGGGCGATTTGCCCCCGCTTTTTCTTTTCCAAAAATACCGGACGGACAGCCGACCCCCTTTGCGGTGTCAGGTGTCCCCGGACGGCTCACGGCCACCGGACGGACAGCCGACCCCCTTTGCGGTGTCAGGTGTCC
>QWCE01000637.1_pt1 | contig 74574 bp, 64 predicted proteins | sample 1972531 | NCBI WGS metagenome assembly QWCE01 (sample SAMN09866716, study PRJNA288562) | Human gut metagenome isolate term4_stool, whole genome shotgun sequencing...
TAAGTACAGTTTTTTTGAGATAAAAGAGATTATCCACGCCTTTTATCCGATTTTTGTCCTTATAAAACAAATATTTGGATGTTTTTTATCCTTTGGAGTCACTTATTTATTCACAACAATTACCTACGGCTGGGTTTTTAAAATCTTTGGTGGGGAGATTTTTGCGGCGGATATTGCGAGCAAAGCTGACTTGGTTTCTTATCTTATGGGACTTATGGTGCCTGTAATTTTCTACTATGCGGCGGGGATTTTTAGGAATTTTATCTATGATAATGGGCCTGGAATTGGCAAATATTTTGCCCAATACCATATTGATCCAAAATCTTCTGCCAAGATGTTTTTGTATTATAAACCCGCATCAAGGTTAATCGGTAGGACTATAATTTTTCTCCTAGTCTTTAGTCTTATAGGAAAATTGTCGCCTATTTATCCACTCTTGATGAGTCTTGGAGTCTATTTTATAGAAATCGGTGCTTCGGTTTTCTGGATGAAATACAAACTCAAACATAAAAAGGGAATTTTAGACAATGGACTTTTGCAAGTTGCCTTTATTATCTTAATCCCTATTGCTGTTATGGGACTTGTCATTACAGGTCGTTTTGATTTAAGGATTGCAACTGCCATAATTTCTGGATTTTCAGTCGCTCTTTTCATTTATGGTGTGAATGGACTTAGGAATTTCAAATCTTTTGACCAAGTAATAGAAGATTCTGTAGAAGAATACGAAATAGCAGCCGACCATTTTGAGATGGGCGAAGCCAAGGCCTACGAACTAAAGGATAAGGATATTGAAGTTAAAAATAAAAAAGGATTTTCCCACAAAAAGGGACTTGCTTTCCTTAATTCCTTGTTTTTTATCAGGCACAAAAGGCTTATAAAAAAACCTGTTATAATAAAATCTTTGGCTGTGCCAGTGATTGGTCTTGGAATATTTTTTCTTACAGTTTTTAAGGAAACTTTAACAGCAGATGGAATTTTCGAGCTGACAATCAGGGCCATGCCATTTCTTATGTACACTTTGTCAAGGCAGGATAAGGTCATAACCGCCATGTATTTAAACTGCGACCAGGGACTCTTGCCCTATGGGTTTTACAGGAAGGGAGAGATGCTTCTTTCTATGTATAGGTTAAGATTTAGGTCCATGCTTGCCATCAATATGATCCCAGCTTTAGCAGTTTTTGTAACCTATATGATAGCTATTGCTTATAAGGGAGAGCTTTTATGGATAAATAACCTAGTTGTATTAGCCTATATTCTTTTAATGACAACATTTTTCACAAGTCTCGCCCTTGCGAAATATTACTTAATCCAACCCTACAACCAAGAGGGAATGAGCGTAAGCAAGCTCGCAGGCCTTGTAAATATGGTTGTTTACTATATTTGCATCTACGGCGCCTTTATTGTTAGGGATATGGATTATAAGATGATTTTGATAGCAAGCGGCGGATTTATTCTTGCCTTTATAATTATTGTGAATATTTTAATAGTCAAATATGGATCAAAAACTTTTAAAATTAGAAATTAAAATTCTTATCCAAGATAAGTTATTACTTTTTTTATTTTAGTTTTAAATTTGCTTTGTTTTTTGTTATTCCTTAGTCATTGACATGACCACCCCGTTCAAAGGGGGAAACCCTAGGGAACGTTTCGCACGTTCCCTCATCTGTTTCCCCCTTACACCCCCATTCCGTTACACCCTCCGGGCGACCCCTCGCGGGGGACAAGGAGTTTGCCTGTCGGCAAACTATTGATATGGAGGAGCCCTTGCATAGGGTAGTTAAAATCCTAACTTTTTTGAAATTCAGTCAGCTAAAATTTGATAACTCGCTATCGCTCAAACAATCAAATTTTTCAACGCTGACTTCATTTACAAAAATTCTAGGTCTTAAGTTTTTTTACTCTTCGTATAAAAAAGACGAAAGCCATCTACCAATGTTTGGCGAAAGCCAAACTAGCTCTGCAAACTCTGGAACTTCGAAATCAATTCTCCCTTTTATCGAGTAAAGATTTCTAATCCAAGTCACCGTAAAGAAAATCGCACTGTTTGAGCGTAGCGAGTTTGCGATTTTTAGGTGACCGATGATTAGAAATCTGTGAGAATAACCGTCAACTTAAACAAAGCCATGATCTCGACCAATAAAAGCTTGCTGAAAGCAAGCGACTTTATCCGCACTCCGCATAAGGAGACGTTCGGGGGTGTAACGGAAAGGGGGACTGGGGGAACTCGATGAGGGGGCGTACGGAAAGCCCCCTAGGGGTTCCCCCAGATACGGAGGGGTCATGTCAATGACCTAAATTATTTTTAAGATAAAATTAATCTCGGATTAACGAAAAAAAGATAATAATTTATCTTGGATAAAAAACAGGAATCATTTTTGACTCCTGTTTTTCTATACTTATTATAATCTAGCAATATCTTTAGTAATGAAATTCTTTAGTAGGTAGATTATTATAATTGTAATTACAAATTCTACCCCTAGGAAAGTTCCATTATAAATTATTGAATATGCCCATACATTTTGACCTTCTGGTGCGTAGGAGCCAAAGAAGATTACTCCTGTTAGGACGTGGCAGATAAATCTTGCAAATACGCCTAAAAATGTACCCTTGATAACAGGGGCTATTTCGTTTGTTTGTAGAAAATCTTTTGAGAAAAATCCTACAAGACCTAGAGAAGCATAGGCTAGTGGGTAGTCAAGGATGGCTTGAACTGGGTGGTAGATTGATCCACCAAATATCATATCTAGGATGCCGTAAAGAGCTCCTACGATTATTCCTGGGCCTGCTCCGTGTCTTATGGCAAAGATGATTAATGGGATCATCTGTCCTGCTGTTATAGAGCCTCCTTGGGGCATCTTAAATAGGGTGATACGACCTAGGATGAAGGCTAAGGCTAGCATGACGCCGCCTTCGGCTATTAATTTTGTTGACCATTTATTATTATTCATAAAAAAATTCCTCCTTTGCACAATACTGGGAGGATTTAAGCACTACCTCCGCCAGCATTACCTGGATCAGGTTAAGGGTATGATCTCAGCCAGCGTTTAGCTAGCACCCCTAGTACAATATTATTATATGATAAATTATAAAATTGTAAACTTATGGAGCTTTCTAAAGAAATTTGTATGATAGAAAAGAGGTTAATTACTAGTATAATACTAGGGTATAGATGATGAAAACAAGCGAAATGCTTTTAAAAATAGATTGAAGGATAAAATGGAATTTAAGTTAAAAAGCGAATATTCTCCAAAGGGCGATCAGCCAGAGGCAATCAATAAATTAAGCGAGGGAATCCTTGATGGCAAAAAACACCAGATTCTAAGGGGAGTTACAGGTTCTGGAAAGACCTTTACCATGGCAAACATTATCCAAAAGGTTCAAAGACCAACCCTAGTCCTTGCCCACAATAAGACTTTGGCTTATCAGTTGTTTACAGAATTTAAGGAATTTTTCCCAGACAATGCTGTGGAATATTTTGTTTCCTACTACGACTATTATCAGCCAGAAGCTTATGTGGCTGCGACTGATACCTACATAGCCAAGGACTCTTCGATCAATGACGAAATCGATAAGATGCGTCACTCTGCAACCATGGCTCTTTTTGAAAGAAGAGATGTAATTATAGTGGCAAGTGTGTCTTGTATCTACGGCCTAGGCGACCCTATCGAATACAAAAAGTTAGTCGTATCCCTCCGTCCTGGTCAGGAAATAAGCCCGGAAGAGGTTATGAAAAAGCTAATAGACGTTCAATATGTACGAAATGACGTGGAATTTGAAAGGGGAACTTTTAGGGCCAGGGGCGATATTTTAGATATTTATCCTGCAGGTTTTGACCAAAAAGCGATAAGACTTGAGTTTTTTGGCGATGAAATCGACCAAATTTCAGAATTTGACCCATTAACAGGAAAAGTTATCTCAAAAATTTCCCATGGTTATATTTACCCTGCTAGTCACTACGCTACAACCAGCGAAAAGACTGAAAAAGCAATAATTACTATAGAAGAAGAACTCGAGGAGAGGATAAAAGAGTTTGAAAGTGAAGGAAAACTCCTAGAAGCTCAAAGAATTGAGCAACGAACCAAATATGACATTGAAATGTTAAAGGAAATTGGATTTTGTTCCGGAATAGAAAATTATTCTGCCCACCTTTCCCAAAGACCAAGAGGGTCAAGGCCCTATACCTTGATAGATTATTTCCCAAAGGATTTTGTCCTAATGGTCGACGAAAGCCACGTATCTATCCCTCAAGTTGGTGGAATGTATGCAGGAGACAGGTCTAGAAAGCAAAACTTGGTTGATTTTGGCTTTAGACTCCCATCTGCTCTTGATAATAGGCCATTAAAATTTGATGAATTTGAAAAATTAATAAACCAAACTCTTTATGTATCAGCAACTCCAGGCCCATATGAGATGGAAAAAACCAAGGGCGAGCTTGTAGAACAAATAATAAGGCCAACAGGACTATTAGATCCGCTTGTAGAAGTAAGACCAACAGAAAATCAAATAGACGACCTTATAGAAGAAGTTCACAAAACTATTGCCAAGGGCGAAAGAGTCCTAGTTACAACTCTTACTAAGAAAATGGCAGAAGATTTAACAGACTATCTTATGGAACAATCAATCAAGGTAAGGTACCTCCACTCAGACATAAAAACCATAGAAAGGTCAGAGATAATAAGGGACTTAAGGCTTGGAAAATTTGACGTTTTAGTCGGAATAAACCTTCTAAGAGAAGGACTTGATATACCAGAAGTAAGCCTAATAACTATACTAGATGCTGATAAGGAAGGCTTTTTAAGAAGTGAAACAAGTCTTATCCAGACCATAGGACGTGCCGCAAGAAACTCCGAAGGCCACGTAATAATGTATGGTGATACCATCACAGGTTCTATGAAAAAAGCAATAGATGAAACAGAACGTAGAAGAAAAATCCAAGAAGACTTCAACGAAAAACACGGAATAACACCAACAACGATAAAGAAAAATATAGGCGAAATAATTCAAATAACCAAAAAGGCCGAAGAAGCAGAAATCGAAGAATTCAACAGAGAAGACATCGAAACTATCCTAATAAATATGGAAAGTGAAATGTATAAGGCTGCAGAAGAACTAGACTTTGAAAGAGCAGCAAGACTTAGAGACCAAATCAAAAAGATGAAAGAAAACTTTTAGAAAAAGTTTTTCAAAACTATTTTTTGGAAAAATTTCCATGAAACTATTTTTATTAATTTATATTTTGTAAATAAAGGAAATTTGGGTCATTGACATAACACCTCCGTTATCGGGAGGGACGCTAAGGGACCTTCCGTATGGTCCCTCATCGCTTCCCTCCCGAACCCTCCCTTTCCTTACACCCCCAGACGGCTCCTTAGCGGAGTGCGAAACCAGAAGTTTGCCTATCGGCAAACCTCTTTAGTAGGGATAATGACCCCGCATAAGATTATGTTTTTTCCAACTGATTTCTAATCTTCAGGTTGCTAAAAATCGCAAACTCGGCAAAAGCCTCAAACAGTGCGATTTTCTTAACGCAACCCTTGATTAGAAATCTTTGCCCGATAAGGAGGATAATTGGTCTCGATGTTCCAGAACTTGCAAGGCTCGTTTGGCTTCGCCAAACATTGCTAAATTAGTTTTATCTTTCTTATACGAAGAGTTAAAAACTTAAGACCTTGTATTTTTGTAAATGAAGGAGGCGTTAAGAAAATCTCACTGACAGCTACCTATGAATGAAGGCTTTATAAATACTGTGAACTAATGTAACTATTACAATACAAGTCAGACGAGATTGAGATTTTTAGCCGACTGATTGTCAAAAAAGTTAGGATTTAGTCCAACTAAAACAAAGGCACCTCTATATTAATAGTTTGCCGAAGGCAAACACAATTTTCCCCGCGAGGGGCCGGCTGGAGGGGGTAGCCGAGTGGGGTCTGGGGAGGCAGGTTGGGGAACGTCCGGAACGTTCCCCTGGGCCTCCCCAGGTTCGGAGATTCAACTGTAAGTAGAATAATTCTATAAGATAACGAAGAAAGAAACTAAATAAGACAATAATTACTTATTAACAAGTAACACTAATTATAAATGATAAAAATAACTTATTTTGAATAAGAGAGGAACAGTAGTAATGAAAGATAAAAATATTATTATAAAAGGAGCAAGGACTAACAATCTCAAAAATATAGATTTGACTCTTCCTCGTGATGAGATGATTGTTTTTACTGGACTTTCGGGTTCTGGGAAGTCTACTCTTGCTTTTGATACTATTTATGCCGAAGGACAAAGGCGCTATGTGGAGAGTCTTTCGTCCTATGCTAGGCAGTTTTTGGGTGGGATTGATAAGCCTGATGTTGATTCTATTGAGGGTTTATCTCCTTCTATTTCTATTGATCAGAAGACTACTAACAGAAACCCACGTTCTACTGTGGCGACTGTTACTGAAATATATGATTATTACAGGCTTTTATATGCGAGAATTGGGGATGCTTTTTGTCCTGTTTGTGGTAAGCCAATCGTCGCCCAATCTGTTGACCAGATGGTTGATAAGATTATGGAGCTTGCCGAAGGGACAAAATTCCAACTTCTAGCTCCTGTTATACGAGCTAGGAAGGGCCAACATAAAAATGCCTTAGCAAATATTAGAAAAGACGGTTTTGTCCGTGTAATTATTGACGGGGAAAGGTATGAAATCGAGGATGATATAGACCTTGACAAGAACAAAAAACACGATATTTCCGTAATTGTAGACAGAATTAAGATGAAAGAGGGAATTGAATCCAGAATTGCGGATTCTCTTGAAACTACAATTGGCCTTGCAGATGGGCTTGTTATTGTGGATGTAATCGGTGGAGAAGAGATGCTTTTATCATCCAAGCTTGCCTGTCCAGAAGGTCACGTTTCCTTGCCTGAGATTACTCCAAATATGTTTTCTTTTAACGCTCCAATTGGGATGTGTCCTGAGTGTAATGGACTTGGTTTTCACCTTCAGGTAGATCCTGATTTAATCATTCCTGATAGAAGTCTTTCAATCAATGATGGGGCAGTCGAACCTTACTCGACATCTGGAAAGGGAACTTATTACTACGAGGTAATTAGGGCTATAGCTGACCATTACGATTATCCATATGACGGGCCAATTGAGGATGCTCCTGATGGGATGATTTCAGATATTTTATATGGAACTAATTATGATTTATCTTTTGTCTTTGATTCTCATTTTTCTGGCAAAAAACGCTATAAGGGAGTTTTTGAAGGTGCTATCAAAAATATTTGGGATAGGTACCAAAGAACTAATTCTGATTCCCAAAAGAAAAAGTTTAGGGACTATATGGGCGAAGAAGAATGTCATGTTTGCCATGGAGATAGGCTAAAACCTGAGGTTTTAGCAATTAAGGTCGGTGATAAGAATATTTCAGAACTAACCCGTCTATCTGTAGCAAAATCAATTGAGTTTTTTGAAAATCTTGAGCTTTCTGAGATGAAAGAGCAAATTGCAGAGCTTATTATCAAGGAAATTAAGGGAAGGCTTAGGTTTTTAAATGACGTTGGCTTATCTTACTTGACCTTAAATCGTACCGCATCAACTCTATCCGGTGGTGAAAGTCAGAGGATTAGGCTTGCTACCCAAATTGGATCGGGTCTTGTGGGTGTATCCTATGTTTTAGATGAACCTTCGATTGGGCTTCACCAAAGAGATAATGACAAGCTTATTAAGTCTCTTAGAAATCTTACAGATATTGGAAATACCCTTATAATCGTAGAACACGATGAGGACACCATGAGGGCGGCAGACTTTATTGTTGATATTGGGCCGAAGGCTGGAGTTCACGGAGGGGAAATTGTCGCTAAGGGAAGTCTTTCTGATATCATCTCTTGCAAAGATTCTATTACGGGAGATTACCTAGCTGGCAGGAGGAAAATCGAACTTCCAGAAAAACGCAGGACTTCAGATAAATTTATAGAAGTTATCGGAGCCTCAGAAAATAACCTCAAAAATATTGACGTGAAATTCCCTCTAGGTACTCTTACAACTGTGACTGGTGTTTCTGGTTCGGGCAAATCTTCGCTTGTAAATGAGATTTTATATAAAATGGCAAGTAGAAAGATTAATAAGTCTAAGATTCATGCTGGAAGCCATAAGAAAATCAAGGGTCTCGACCAAATTGACAAGGTTATTGCTATTGACCAGTCTCCAATAGGTAGGACGCCAAGGTCAAATCCTGCGACTTATACAAAAGTTTTCGATTCTATACGTGATGTTTTTGCCATGACCAACCAAGCTAAAATGAAGGGTTTCAAGAAGGGAAGATTTTCCTTTAACGTCAAAGGCGGAAGGTGTGAAGCTTGTAAGGGAGACGGGACAATTAAGGTTGATATGATGTTTCTACCAGATGTCTATGTGCCTTGCGAAGTTTGCCACGGCAAAAGATATAATAGAGAAACTCTTGAAGTCAAATACAAGGGCAAGGATATTTCAGACGTCCTTGATATGACAGTTGAGGAAGGAATTGAGTTTTTTGAAAACCATCCTCCAATCGTAAGGAAACTCCAAACCCTCTATGATGTTGGTCTTGGTTATATAAAAATCGGCCAACCTTCCACAGAATTATCTGGTGGTGAGGCTCAAAGGGTAAAACTTGCGACAGAGCTTGCGAAAGTATCTACTGGACAGACTTTATATATCCTAGATGAGCCTACAACAGGTCTACACACAGCTGATGTTCACAAGCTTATAGAAGTTTTAAACAGACTTGTAGAACAAAACAACACAGTTGTGGTAATAGAACACAATCTAGATGTAATCAAGGTTTCAGACTACCTTATCGACCTAGGACCTGAAGGCGGCGATGGTGGAGGAAATCTCGTTGCGACAGGCACTCCAGAAGAAGTTGCCAAAGTTAAGGGATCTTATACTGGTAAGTATCTAAAAAAATTGCTAAAATAATCGTCCAGTCTGGGGCGATTTTTTTATAAAGAACAAGTTTAAAACTTTAATTTATAAGAAAAAAATGATAAAATAAGACTATAAACAAATAAAAGGAGCACTTATGTTAGAAGCAAAAAACGACAACAACGATAGAAACGATATAGATATTAACGACAATACTTCAGGAACAGTTGGGTTTGACCCAAAAACAGGCAAGGTTTACTATGTAGATGAGCCGAAAAAGGAAAAGTCTAAAGAAGTTAGCCTTAATAACGAAATGGAAAACTTATCAGAAAAATTAAATGAATCAACAGATGCCATTATCAACTTGTTGAAAAGCGCGGGAATCGAAGACCCAACTGACCTTGAAGCAATTAAAAAGCTTGCAGAAGATGAAAAAAATAACTAATGAAAAGTTCCGATAGGGGGCTTGGTCTAGTGGAGTTTATGATAGACTTATATTATAAAAAACACCCGGCTGAAGACTTAGAAATAAAAAATCTAAAAACCTATGTGGCAAAAAAGCTATCTTTGTGTCCTCATGGAGACGAAAAGCCTTTTTGCTCATCATGCAAAATCCATTGCTATGATGATGAACATAGAAAAATAATAAAAAAAGTTATGAAATATTCAGGGCCTCGAATGATATTTTTTGCGCCAGCTGAGGCTCTCAGACACTTACTGGAAAAATAAAAGGAGAAGCAAGTGGAAAATTACGATAAAGCCTTTATTGACAAGCTAGAAAAAAGGTTTAAAGATAATATGGATAGGCACCCAACCATAAAATGGGACTTTGCCAAATCTTCTATATTAAATAATCCAGACCTTTACGATGCTATTTACATGATGGAAGAAACAGGCGGAGAGCCAGACCTAGTTGACCTTGATATTTTTAAGGGACTCGTTTATGTTGATTTAGCTGACAAGAGTCCAAAGGGCAGGAGAAGTCTTTGCTATGACAAACAAGCCCGTGAAAGTCGCAAGGAAAATGCTCCAGCTTCTTCAGTTGAAGAAGAAATAGGAGAGCTTGGTATCAAGCTATTAACAGAAGAAAAATATATAGCTCTATCCCAAATAGCAAGTTTTGACACCAAGACCACATCCTGGATAGACACTCCAGAGACAATTAGAAAGCAAAATGGAGCACTATTTGCAGGTAGGCGTTTTGGCAGGGTTTTTGTTTACTACAACACACCAAGTTCCTATTACAAAGACAGAGGATTTAGAGCTTATATAGAAATATGAAAAAAATCCTAATTGCCCTTATTTTTGTAATTCTAACGTCTTGTGGCAAGGAAACTGAAGGGGAAAAGACAAGTCAAAGTCAAAGCGAAATCCAAAGTCAAAGTCAACCTGATTTTGAAACGATAAGGGATTTTTTGTACGAAAAGCTAAAGGGAGAGACCCTTATTAGGACCTATGGCGAAAATACTGGGCAAACAAAGATAATTTTTGAAAACGAGGGCCAATTTAGGGGAGATTATTTTGGGAAAATTGCTGCAGATGGCAAGGATTACGGTCTCACAGCCACAGCACAAATTTTCTACCACGCAGAAGAAATCCACGACTCAGAATTTAAGGGGATTTTTGAAATCACTGAAATTATTGATGATTATCGTTATAAGCTAGATTTAAGAGACTATAAGATAACCACAAAAGAGGGGGCCTATGATGATATCTACTACCATGTGGACTTTGCCTTGGGGCTAGATTCTGAATCGGATTATATCCTTTATAGACCAGGTTGTCCTATTAAAGATCTTGAAAAAGACGATAGACTTCTAGAAATAGCGAAAAAAGGCAGCGCTGATGGCGAGAAAACTCGTGGCTTTATAATCTATAATAAAACTGACGGAGAGATTTTTAGTCAAAACCAGTAAGCTTACAAAGATTTTAAGGGAAATTTGCTGGAATTTAACTTAAAATTAAGGTCAAAGCAAGTAAAATAATAAAAAAGAAAGAACGAAATTATGGAAAAATTACTATTTATATATAATCCAAATTCTGGCCAAAGAGCCATAAATGACAAACTATCTTGGATAATCGAATACCTATCATCAAAGGGAATCTTTGCCACAGTTTATGCTACCCAAAAATCTGGCGATTGTAGAGAAATAGTTGAAAAATATGGCAAAGACTTTGATAATATTCTAATATCTGGCGGGGATGGAACCTTGGATGAGGCTGTATCTGGAGCCTTGAAGGCAGATATAAACCCAGTTATTTCCTATATCCCAACAGGTTCAACTAATGATTTTTCAAAGACTATAAATATTTCTCCTGACATAGAAAAGGCGACTAAGACTGCCGTTAGGGGCAAGGTTAAAAGAATAGACGTGGGCAAGATTGACGATAAGTATTTTGTCTATGTTGCAGCTTTTGGAGCGCTTTCTGATATTAGTTTTTCAACTGACCAGGAGGTTAAAAATCGAATCGGTCGTTCTGCCTACATTGTAGAAGGCATCAAGAAACTTTTGCCAATCCAATCTATGGAATCCTACAAGGCGGAAATTGAGTTTGATGATGAGCTTATAGAGGGTGATTTTATTCACTTTATGGCATCAAATTCAGTGTCTGTTGGCGGATTTAACCTCTTTGACGATAAGGTTGGCTTAACTGATGGACTTTTTGAGGTAACTCTAATCAAAAAACCAGAATCAATAGCAGATCTTAATAAAATTGTTCAGTCTCTAACAACTGGAGAAAATAGCGATCTTGTTATCCAAAGACAGGTAAAAAAAATAAATATAAAAACCGAAAGGGAAGTATCTTGGTCACTTGATGGAGAGTTTGGCGGAAAGACTACAGATTGCAACATCGAAGTGGTTAGCCAAAGAATTGATATAAAAACTGGTCTTATGGATTGAAATTATAGCTAATTTGTGATATACTAATCCATTGTCTAAGCGTAATCTCAAAGTTATGGTATAATATATATAGGAAACCTAGGAGGTTATGATGTTTAAAGTAGGCGATAAGATAGTTTACCCAATGCATGGTGCAGGGGTTATTGATGGAATTGAAAAAATTGAATTTATGGGAGAAGAAAGAGAATATTATATTCTAAAAATGCCCATAGGTGATATGGACATATCAATACCGGCAACCAACATAAAAGATGCCAACATTAGAGCCATTATTGACAAGGAAGAAGGGCTAGAAGTCCTAAAAATCCTTGATGATAAGCCAACTGAAATGAACTCTAATTGGACCAAGAGATATAGGGACAATCAAGAGATTTTAAAGGCTGGCGACATCTTTGAGATAGCAAAAATGGTTAGAAACCTAGCTATCCTAGACACTGACAAGGGGCTTTCAACAACCGAGAAGAAGCTTCTAAATAGGGCAAGGAGAATCCTTGCAAGCGAGCTTGTTATGGCAGGCTCTCTAAAAAAAGAGGAAGCAGAGAAAATGATAGATGAATCAATAGGTTTATAATCTATCTTATACAAGGAGATTTTATGAAAAGAGTAATCAGGTTAGTATTTTTACTAATCGGAGCTGTTCTTGGCATAGTAGTCTTCGGAATAGTTAACGCCGCTTTTGGGCTAGTCCCTGATAGCGGCAAATTAATTCTGTGGGCAAAAGTCATTTCATCAGCTTTATTTGCAATTATATTTTATTTTGCGACAGATCCGATATCAAAAAAAGCAGCGGTGAGTCTGTCGAAATTTGAAAAGAAAATCAGTAAACTACCCGCTGCTAACCTAGTTGTAGGCGTAATAGGAATTATCTTGGGATTTGTGATAGCAACACTAGTATCCATACCATTAACCAAACTGTCCCTACCATATATGGGAAATTCATTTTTTGTGCTATTATCTATTTTATTATATATTGGTTTTGGTTATTTTGGATGGAAATTGGCTGTCAAAAATTCTGATGATCTCTTAGCCTTAGTAACTAGGGGAAAAGAAGAAAAAAAGGACGTTGGGGAATTTTTCGATAGATCAAATTTAACAGCAAGCCCAAAAGTGCTTGATACTTCAGTAATTATAGACGGAAGGATTCTTGATATAATAAATACTGATTTTCTTGAAGGAGAACTAATTGTTACAGAATTTGTCCTAGAAGAACTCCAACATATAGCTGACTCTCCAGATGATCTCAAAAGGGAAAGAGGAAGGAGAGGCCTTGATATAATTAATGAAATTAAAAAATCCAAAAAAATCAAGCTAACAGTTTTAGACAAGGACTATAAGGACATAAAGGAAGTTGACGCCAAACTTTTAAAACTTGCCCTAGATCTTGGGGCCAAGGTCTTTACCAACGACTACAACCTAAATAAGGTTGCAGATGTGCAGGGAATTCCGATATTAAATATAAATGACCTTGCAAATTCATTGAAACCTGTAGTAATACCAGGCGAAAAAATGGAAATAGAAGTTATCAAAAAAGGTAAGGGCAAAAACCAAGGCGTAGGCTACCTAGAAGATGGAACAATGGTTGTCGTAGAAGACGGCCAAGACCTCATAGATAAGACCATCAAGGCGACAGTTACATCAGTTTTACAGACTTCAGCCGGCAGGATGATCTTTGTAAGGGCGGAAGATGTATAAAGGAAAATTTTTATCAGCTGTAGTAACAGCAGCAGGTTCAGGCACTAGAATGGCTTCAGAGATAAATAAACCCTATATAGAAATAGGAAATAAAAAAATTCTCGAGCTAACACTTGAAACTGTAACAAGTATAGAAGAATTTGACGAGATAATCTTAGTAGTAAGGGAGAAAGACCTCCCCCTTGCTGCTGAGATTTTATCTATTTTTAGAGATCCTAGAATAACAATGGTCACCGGTGGCAAATTCAGAGAAGAATCAACCTATAAGGGACTTAGTGCCCTAAATCCTGATTCCGACTTGGTTTTAAGCCACGATGGGGTCAGACCCTTTGCATCTAGGGGTCTTTTTTTGAGAGTATTAAAAGAAATGCAGTCCTATAAGGGGGCGATTTCTGCAACTAAGTCAAAGGATACAATAAAGGTAGTAAATGAAAACGGAGAAGTTGACTTCACACCAAATAGAGACTACGTCTACAATATCCAAACTCCACAAGCCTTTGACACCAAATTATTAAAAAGCCTCTACGAAAAATATTTTAAATCCGAAGCGAAAATCACAGACGACAGCCAATTATTTGAATTTTTTGACAGGGTTGAACCAGTAAAAGTAGTAGAAGGCGAATATTCCAATATAAAGATAACAACGGCAGAAGATATAATCTTCGCAAAAGGCTATATAAGGGGGAGAAAATGAGAGTGGGCATAGGCTATGATGTTCATAAACTAGTAAAAAATCGAGAACTAATCCTAGGCGGAGTGAAATTTGATAGTGAAGTTGGTCTTCTAGGCCACTCAGACGCAGATGTTTTAACCCACGCTATAATGGATGCGATTTTAGGAGCACTCGCTCTACCTGACATAGGAAATTTATTTCCTGATACAGATGATGAATATTTGGGTATATATTCTATTAAACTCTTAGATAGGGTGGTAGCTAAAATGAATGAAAAAGGCTACAAAATTGGAAATATAGATTCAGTTGTAATCTGTGAAAGGCCAAAAATTGCCCCAAAAAGAGAAGAAATAGTAAAATTACTTGCTGACCACCTAAAAACTGACATAGAAAATGTATCAGTAAAAGCATCCACCAGTGAAAAACTCGGTTTCACCGGCAGAGGCGAAGGGATAGAAGCAAGAGCAATAGTTTATTTGGAGGAAATAAATGCGTAAATTTATAACAAGCGAATCAGTAACTGAAGGACATCCAGATAAGGTATGCGACCAAATATCAGACGCTATCTTGGATGAATGTCTAAAACAAGACCCAAACGCCAGAGTAGCAGCAGAATGTATCACAACAACAGGACTTGTCCTAGTTGTAGGTGAATTGACAACAGAAGCTTATGTACCTATAGAAGATGTAGTAAGAGATACAATCAAGGAAATAGGTTATACTGACAATGACCTTGGCTTTGACTATGAAAATGTAGCGGTATTAACATCTATAAACAGCCAATCACCTGACATTGCTCAAGGTGTTGACAAGGCAAGCGAATATGACGAAAGTAAAGACGATTACGATAAGATTGGCGCAGGGGATCAAGGAATGGTCTTTGGCTATGCTGATGATGAAACAGAAGTATATTTGCCAATATCAGTAAAACTTGCCCAAGACTTGGCAAAAAGACTCGCCACAGTCAGAAAAGAAAAAATCCTAGACTACATAAGACCTGACGGCAAGAGCCTAGTAACAGTAGAATACGACGATGATAAATTTGTAAGAATTGATTCAATCGTAATCTCAACCCAACACAGAGACGGTATTCCAATGGAAAAAATCCGCCAAGATATAGTAGAAAAAGTCATCAAGGAAGTCGTACCAAAAGAATATATAGATGAGAAAACCAAAATCTATGTAAACCCAACCGGCAAATTCGTAATTGGTGGACCAAAGGGAGATAGTGGCCTAACAGGAAGGAAAATAATAGTAGACTCCTACGGCGGCTACTCAAAGGCAGGCGGTGGAGCATTTTCTGGAAAAGATGCTACAAAAGTAGACAGATCTGCAGCCTACATGGCAAGATACGCAGCCAAAAACATGGTAGCAGCAGGCCTTGCAAAGAAACTTGAAATCGGAATATCCTACGCCATAGGTGTCGCTAGACCTCTAGCAATCTTTGTAGATAGCTTTGGTACAGGAAAATATGACGATGAAAAATTAAAAGAAATCATAGAAGAAAACTTCGACTTTAGACCAGGTGCAATAATAGACAAACTAGACCTAAGACGCCCAATTTTCAAAAAAACCGCAGCCTACGGTCATTTTGGTAGAAAAGATTGTGACTTTACATGGGAAAGGTTGGATAAGGTCCAAGACCTTAAAAAATATTAATTATTCATTTTAAAGTAAATGTAATCTTATAGTAAATTTTTTTATTAACATAATAACTTCGAAAAAAGGGGACCCCAGGGGAACGTTTCGCACGTTCCCCCATCGGGTCCCCTTTAAAACCCCTTCCGTTACCCCCTCCGGGCGACCCCTCTCGGGGAATAAGGAGTTTGCCTACGGCAAACTTGTTAGTATGGAGAAACCCTTGTTTGAGAATGTTATTATCCAAACTTTTTAAAATCCCAAGCCTCCTAAAAATTGCAATCTAGTCTGACTTGTGTATTTCGTTTGAAAATTAGTTCACAGTATTTATATAGCTTTTATTCGTAAGTTGCTGTCAGTGCAATTTTCTTCACGGATGCTTTGGCTTTTAAAATATAAGGTCTTAAATTTTAAACTCTTCGTATAAGTAAAAGTCATCTAGCAATGTTTGGCGAAAGCCAAACAAGCTCAGCAGCTCTGGAACTTCGAGACCAATTCTCTTTTTTACCGAGCAAAGATTTCTAATAGAAAGCCTCGTTAATAAAACTGATGGCAAGCCCGTCCGGCTCGTGGAGGACTGAGGCGAAGCCGAGTTATCAGTTTTTAGGGGCTTGAATATTAGAAATCAGTGGGGATATACAAATACTAATACAGGGATATTATCTCTACTAAAAAAAGCTTGCGATTAGCAAGATTCCTTATTCGCACTCCGCTTAAGGAGTCGCTCGGGGGTGTAGCCGAGAGGGGTTTAAGGGGAGGCGGGTGAGGGACCCTGCGGAAGGTACCTTGGGCCTCCCCTTTGAACGAAGCAGTTATGTCAATGACTGAGAAATAATTTATGATATGGTCAATCTCGGATTAAGGAAAAAAGATAATTTATCTCGGATAAGAAAAAGAAAGATTGATTCGTCTCGGACGAAATTTTTATAAAATAGTTTAATATTTCACAAAAAGCAATATAATATAATTATAAGGCTTAGTGCCTAGGGAAAAATTGTATTTAGAAAAGGAATTAAGATGTCAAGATTTAGAAAGTCGGTTGCTATAGACCTTGGTACAGCGAGTGTACTTGTTTTTATTAATAACAAAGGAATAGTTTTAAACGAACCATCTGTCATAGCTTACGACGTCCTATCTGATGAGATCCTTGCAGTGGGTAATGATGCCAAGAAGCTTATCGGTAGAGCAGGCGGAAATGTCTCTTGCATAATGCCAATGAAGAAAGGTGTTATTGCGGATTTTAAGGCGACTGAGAGGATGCTTGATTATTTCCTTAAGAAATCTTTGAAGAAGTCTCTCTTTAAGCCTGATCTTTTGATTTGTGTACCTGCTAGATCTACTCAGGTTGAGAAACGTGCTGTTATCCAAGCGGCTGAGAACGCTGGTGCTCATAGGACTTTCCTTATTGAGGAGCCTCTTGCTGCAGCTCTTGGGGCAGGGGTTGATATAACTGACCCTAAGGGATCTATGGTTGTTGATGTTGGCGGTGGAACTTGCGATATTGCTGTTATTTCCATGGGCCAAATCATCGCTTCAAGGTCAGTTGATGCGGCTGGTCGTTCTTTTGATAGGATTATTAAAGACTTTATCAGAAGACGTTATGGACTTTTGATTGGAGATTCTTCCGCTGAGGCTATCAAGGAGGCGGCTAGTTCTCTTAGTCTTGATGATTCTTTTGAGGTTAAGGGTAGAGATATGACCAATGCCCTTCCAGCCAAGGTTTATATACCAGTTACAGAGCTTAAAGATTGCCTAAGAGGCGAGATTGATAAAATTGTTGACGGTATTAAGAAGGTTCTGGAGGTGACTGCTCCAGAGCTTGCCTCAGATATTTTTGATAGGGAAATTATTTTAACAGGTGGAGCGTCTAAAACTATTGGTCTAAAAGATAGGATAGAAGAGAAGTTCCAAATTAGGGCAAAGATTGCTGATAATCCACAAGAATGTGTGATTAAGGGCACTGCTAAGGCTTTAAATTGGATTGATAGTCTGGATGAAAATAGGAATGAAGCTATAAAAAGCAAACAAGAAGAGAATGAAGCTTTTGAAAAACTTAGGAGAAGATAATGACAAAAAAATTAGTTTTAGTTAGACATGGACAAAGCGAGTGGAACCTTGCTAATAAGTTTACAGGTTGGGTTGATGTAGACCTTTCTGAAAAAGGTGTAGAGGAAGCCAAAGAAGCTGGTAGAAAGATTAAAGAAGCTGGTATTAGATTTGACCATGCTCACACATCTGTTCTTAAAAGAGCTATCAAGACTTGCAACTATGTTCTTGAATATTCTGACCAAATGTATGTGCCACAAAATAAAACTTATAGACTTAACGAAAGACACTATGGTGCTCTTCAAGGCTTAAATAAGGCGGAAACTGCAGAGAAATACGGTGATGAACAAGTTCATATTTGGAGAAGATCTTACGATACTCTTCCTCCAGAAATTACTGAAGAAGAACACGAAAAACAAGCTCATTTACCAATGTTTGCCCACCTTCCAAAGGATGTTGTTCCAGGCGCTGAAAACTTAAAAGTTACTCTTGAAAGAGTGCTTCCATATTATTTTGATAGCATAGCACCACAATTACTTGAGGGTGAAACTGTCCTCGTAGCAGCTCACGGAAACAGCTTAAGAGCTTTAGCAAAACACCTAGAAAAGATTTCTGATGATGATATCATGGATTTAGAAATCCCAACAGGTCAACCACTTGTTTACGAACTAGATGATGAACTTAATGTAATTAAAAAATATTATCTATAAATTTTAGAGGATTTTAACTTTAAGTCTTGCTATGATTTAGACTTGGTTAAAATCCTCTTTTTTTTGCTTGACATAAGATTAGATTTGAGTTAAAATGTTATTCGGTTTAAATTTGTTTTAAATTTACCTAAAGGAATTATTAATATTAGTTATTTTAAAATGATAGTAAGATTGTAATTGTTCTAATATTACTTTATAATTTTCCGATTTTTTTTAGTAAAATTATTTTTCAAAAAAATTACAAAAACATATTGACAAGATTGATATTTGGTATTAAGATATATTATGTAGTACATTATAGAAAGAAAGAGGGAAAGATGAGAATAGCATCAATAGAAAACGAAAATGGTGTTTCTGGTCTAATCAACTCTCACTTTGATAAAAATGAGGTTATCGTAGAGAAAATTGAATCAATGGATGAGCTTTTGTTTAAGGATTGCAGTATCTATGACCTAATCCTTGTGGATATGACCCACAACAGATGTCTTCAATTTATCCAGTACATAAAACAAAAGACAAATATTCCAGTGATTTATTTAACTGAAAGGTACCAAAAAAATCCCTATGAACAAGAGCTTGATGACAAGGATTTTGTGATTCATTCCTTCACTCGTGAGGAGTTTATTGACGAGATTTTTAAGAAGGTAGAAGAATTGTCCAAGTCTAATATTGTTGATTTAGGGGAGTGTACTCTAGATGAGGCAAATGGTGTTTTTAAAGTAGGCAATAAAATTCTAGACCTTACTAGGTCAGAACTTGCTATTTGTTCAGTTTTAATTCACAACATGCCCAAAGTTTTATCCAAGGAAGCCATAGTAATCGAAATGGAAAAAATGGGGATGAATACGACTCCAAGATCTGTGAGAGAACATATCAGAAAAATAAGAAAAGAATTTAAGAAGGCAGATTTAGAGCCAATTGACACAATAACCGCCAAGGGATATAGGTGGATACTTGATTCTCTAACTACCCTTTAAATATACTTGACAAAAGCGATTATATTTATTATAATGATAATAGAAATTAAATAGATATTAGCAATGGAAATCCATTGCTTCTTCAGGGAAAGGTGCAATTCCTTAACCGGCAGTTATAGTCTGCGAGTCTTAGGACTGATTTGGTGCAATTCCAAAACCGACAGTATAGTCTGGATGGAAGAAGATATTATAGCTTTTTTCGTGCCCTGATGTATTGGGCATTTTTTATTGCCCTAGGGGAGGTATTATGAATAAAACAAAATCTATTTCACTTAATAACGTAGTTAAAATCGGTATTCTTGCGGCACTTGCCTTTATTTTGATGTTTTTCCAAATTCCGATTCCAATAGCACCACCTTTTATGAGAGTGGATCTTGCTGATGTGCCAGCCTTGGTAGGCGGTTTTGCTATGGGACCTTGGGCAGGAGTTGCTATCCAATTAGTAAAAAATATCCTTAACTTAACCAAGACTCAAACAGTTGGTGTTGGCGAATTATCAAACTTTATAGTTGGTGCAAGCTTTGTTTTTGTATCAGCATCTATCTACAAAAATAAAAAGACTAAGAAAACTGCAATCTTTGCTCTAATTTGTGGAGTTATCGCAATGACAGCTATTGCAACCCTTTCAAACGCATTTGTAGTTTTCCCAGCTTATGGCAAGGCTATGGGTATTGATCTAAATGCCTTTGCAGGCCAAGTTCCAGGAAACCCACTTGTTAAATCCTATGTAAGCTTAATGCTTTTATCAATAGTTCCATTTAACTTAATCAAGGGAACAGTTGCAGCTCTTGTAACTGACCTAATCTATAAGAGGGTTTCACCAATTTTGAAATTGAGATAGAAATATCTTACATTATTATCCAATAAAATATTCTGTTTGACAAAAAGCACCTCTCCTGGGTGCTTTTTGCATTTTACTCTTGGCGGGAAAAGGATAACGAGCGAGAAAAAAAGAGGGATAATACTAAGAATGAAAGGCTTTATATGATTATAAACAATTTAGAAGATTTAGAAAAATTTGCAAAAAATTTATCGCCCTTTTTAAAAGACGGCGACGTAATAAACTTAATTGGCGATATGGGTGCAGGCAAAACCACTCTTGTAAATTTCATTGCTAGATTTTTTGATATTTACGACTCATCTTCGCCAACCTTTGCCATTGTTAATATCTATGAGGGCAAAAAAACCATTTATCATTTGGATTTATATAGGTTTGATGATCCTGATGACCTCTTAGATATTGATTTTGAGACATATTTTTATCCAGAAGGAGCGATAACATTTCTCGAATGGGCAGAAAATGGCGAGGGCTATTTGCCAGAAGAAATGATAAATATAAAAATAGATAAAATTGATACAAACACAAGGAAAATAACTATTCTTGACGATACAGAAAGGGCGAGGGAGATAAATGAATTACTTGGCGATTGATACATCAACCATGATTTCAACTGTGACTGTGGCAGATGAAAAGGAAATATTAGGCGATTTTAATGTAAACCAGGTCAAAACTCATTCAGAAAGCCTAGTTCCAATGATAGAAAATCTCCTAAAGCTATTGGAGATGACTGTGGCAGATATTGATAAATTCGTAATAGCAGAAGGTCCCGGTTCTTTTACAGGACTTAGAATTGGTATGACTATAGCAAAAACCCTGGCCCAAGTTGAGAAAAAAGACCTAATCACAGTTTCTACCCTAAAGGCAATGGCGGCAGGTTCTATTTCACAAAGGGCAAAACTTCCGCTTATAGACGCTAGGTCTACCAGAGTCTATGGGGCTTTGTATGACGAAAATCTAGAAGAAATAGTGCCGGCAAATCTTTACGAAATTGATAATTTAGCCAAAATCGTAAATGAAAAGGGTCTTGAGATAGAAATGCTTGGTTTAGTAAATGATAAATACTTTGATAAATTTGAAAGGGCAAAGAAAGCTCCGATAAATCTAAATAATTGTATCGGAAAAGGCTTAATAAGGATAGCTCAGGAAGAAAATCTAGAAGCAAGACCCCTTTATGAAATTAGCCCAAATTATTTGAGAAAAAGCCAGGCAGAAAGAGAGTTTAAGAAGAAGTGATTAGAGAAATGACTCTTGAGGATGCTGACAAGGTTTATGAGATTGAAAATGAGTCGTTTTTTGAACCTTGGAGTAAAAAAAAGCTCCTCAAAGAATTTGAAGAAAACTCCTTTCTTAAGCATTACGTCTACGAAAAAGATGGGGAAGTCGTTGGATTTTATATCATTAGCTGTATAACGGATTTGGTGGAAATTTTTACCATAGCTGTCGATAAAGATTATAGAGAAGACGGGGTTGGCTCAAAACTTCTAGAGCATGTTATAAATTACGCTAGGGAGAACAAGGCGAGTGAGATTTGGCTAGAAGCTTCAACAAAAAATGTTGCCGCGATCAATCTTTATAAAAAGTACGGCTTTAAAATCCAATCCACCAGGAAAAATTACTACCAAAAAACAGGCGAAGACGCCTATAATATGATAAGGACAATGTCATGACAGATTTTTATACCCTTGCAATAGAGACATCCTGCGATGATTCTTCTGTTGCTATTTTGAAAAATGAGAGAGAAATTTTGACGAATTTAATATCAAGTCAGATTGATATCCACGCCCTTTTTGGCGGTGTTGTGCCAGAAATTGCATCAAGAAAACACCTTGAAGCTATAAATCCTTTGATAGAAAAGGCTTTAGAAGAGGCAGGAATTACTTATAGCGACCTAGATTTGATTACAGTAACCAAAGGGCCTGGCCTCATTGGTTCGCTTTTGGTGGGCATCTCTGCTGCCAAGGCTCTTGCCCTTGCGACAGGACTCCCACTTGTGGGGGCAAACCACATGAAAGGACACATTTGTGCAAATTATCTTTCAAATAAGGACCTTAAGCCACCTTTTGTATGCCTAGTCGTATCTGGAGGACATACATATTTATGCAAGGTTAATGATTATAACGATATAGAAGTAGTAGGATCTACCAGAGATGATGCCGCAGGTGAATCTTTTGACAAGGTTGCTAGGAAAATTGGTCTAGGCTATCCAGGTGGACCAAAAATAGATAAGCTTGCCAAGGAAGGAAATCCTAAAGCAATTGATTTTCCAAGGGTAATGCTAGAAAAAGGATCTTACGATTTTTCTTTTTCAGGACTTAAAACAGCAGTTTTAAACTACGCCCATAACGAAGAACAAAAGGGAAATGAAATAAATAAGGCAGATTTAGCAGCATCTTTTCAGGATGCAGTAGTGGACGTCCTTGTAGAAAAATCCATCAATCTCCTTGAAGAAACAGGCTACAAACAATTTGCTATATCTGGCGGAGTTGCCGCAAATTCAAGGCTTAGAGCAAGGATGGAAGAAGAATTAACCAAGAGAGATATAAAGTTTTATTATCCAGATATCATCCTCTGCACAGACAACGCAGCCATGATAGCCATGGCAGGCTACCTTGACTTTAAGGCAGGAGTGCGTGACGATACATTTATGAAAGTTTATCCAAATTTGGATTTATGATATGAAAAGAAGGAAGAAGAATTCTAACTTAAAAAAATATTATAAAATAAACATAGTTTCATCTGTGATATGGATTCTTATGGGGATAGGAATCATAGCTTTTGGCATCTATTACAGGGAAATTTTTGAAAAAATCTTTGGAGTTCTAGCAATCTTAGTTGGCAGTCTATCTATAAAAACAAGGAAAAAACCACTTGCTATCAGGCGTTATGAAGAGCGAAGGCTTCTAATCTTAGCCGGGCTTTTAGTAATCTATTCCCTAGTAAATCCTCTAGGAAACATCGCCATCCTATTTGATTTATTCAAAAGAGATTTTGTAATAAGGGGGAAGCTAGATGAGAAAGTTTAAAAAATATGGATTAGCTGCGTTTTTTTTGGTGTTAATATTTATACAAACTTCTTGCGTCAAAAGAAGAATTTCTTACCTAGAAAAAGAAAAATTCGCAAGAGAAAATTCTGGCAAAAAAGCATCTGCCAACACCGAAAGTATCTATCCAGAAAACATAACCGACTTTAGTATGGATGAGTATTTGAAATGGTACAAAAGCCTCAAATCTCCACCACATCTTAAGCTTTTAAGTTACGAAAATCCCAAAAAACTTAGCAAATCTGATATGGTAGCAGACTTTGAATACTTATTTAAGGAGCTAAAAGAAAATTATCCTTTTTTTGAAGTTTTGAAAAGAAAGTACGACATAGACTTCGTAGAAAATCATGATATCTATCTAAAAAAAGTCAAAGACTCTAAGACAGACCAAGAATTTATCAAAAACTTAAATGAGATAATGGCAGATTTAAACAATTACCACGCCAAAATCGCTGACTCGGCCTACGTGGATCAGACCCTCAAATATTATGCCCAAAATTGGAACCAACCATCAATTTATTATGAATTTTTAAACCTAAACAGACAGGTAGTCAGAAACAGGTATGGCCTAGAAGGAATCCAATCACAAGCAAGCATAGGGAAGATTAAGAGAAAACAAAAGAAAACCCACGCAGAAGAAGAAAAAGAAGCCAATATCAGCCTTGAAAGCAAGGGAGAAATAGCTATTATCAAAATAAAGCAGATGGCAGATATGAAAAATATCGATAAAGACGAAAAAGTGCTCGTTGAATTTTTGAAAAATAAGCATATGTACAAGGCTCTAATAATTGACATAAGGGACAATGTTGGCGGAAATATGGACTATTGGCAGAGATTTCTCCTACCAAAATTATCCAAAAACCCAAAGCAAGTCGTAAATCATATGTTTTTTAAAGATACAGAAAAAATCAAACTTTTCCTAAATGACGAAACATTAAACATGGAAAGCTTGGACAACGTTGATATATCCGGTATAAAACTAGACCATTCTGAGGACTTAAAAGACTTTGCCTACTACATCAAAGACACCATAGCCATAACTCCAGATGAAAGCAAAAAAGACAACGGATACGAAGGAGAAATATTCCTCCTAGTAGACGAAGACGTCTTCTCAGCCGCAGAAGGATTCGCATCCTTCATCAAAAACACCGAATTTGCAACAATTGTAGGAAGCCAAACCGGAGGCGACGGGATAACCCTCGGAGTAATAAACTCTGTTCTCCCAAACTCAGGCCTAGTCTTCACCTATACCAACACCCTAGGCTACGACCCAAAAGGTCAAATAAACGAAGAAAACCCAACCACCCCAGACATAGAAAGCGCCTCCTATAGGCAGTCCATAGAAATAATTGAAAATATGGTAAATAAGTAATAAGCTCCAGCAATGGGGCTTTTTTATTGGGAAAAAGTCCACTTGCTTATAAATGCAAGACTACTTTTTTTCACAAATGTCATAGAACTTATCTCAAGCGATATAGTTTACAACAAGCAAAGTTGATAGAAGAGAAGCGAAGCGAAAAACCCAGCATCTAAGGGATGATAATGAACGAAGAGAATCCAACCAAGCAATGACCAGCCCACCTCAAACCAAAAAACAAGCACAATTTTATAAATATTTACAATAAACACCTATAAACACACTTTTATTGGAGTAATTTTTTAAACTGTGCTATAATCAAAGTGAGATAACTTTAGTTATCTAAATATTCGCAGAAAGGAGGTGAAAATATGAAAAGGAAACTAAATGTATTTATGATGGTTTTCGCTCTTATTTTCTCCCTCCATGGCGGTGCCTATGCTGAAGAAGACCTTCAACCAGATGTAAAGGTTGAGGAAAAGGTTTTCGAATTGGCTCATGCTGAGGAAGATGAGAATAAGAAAGAAAATCTTTCTGCAAAGGATAATAAAAAGGAAATTTCAGAAGACAAAAAAGATACTAAGGATTTATCTAGTGGAAAATCTTCGGACCAAGTTCCTGAAGATGGACAAAAAAAAGGGGAAGAAACTTCAATAGATGAGGAAAGAACACCTGAGGAAGAAAGTCAGTCGGGTCCAAAAATGGATTCAAGATTAGAAAAACCTCAACCTTCTCCAATGAGTGCTCCAAGTGGAGAACCAGGAGATGGTAGCGAAGGCGGCGAAATAAATCCACCTACTGAGGAAGAGGAAACAAATCTGACTAATCCAGAAGTCAAAGTCGATAAAAACGAAGACCTCAAAAAGCTTGATGACCAAATCAAAAATGAAAAGGACCCTAAAAAGAGGGCAGAACTTGAAAAACAATATAACCAAAAATACGCCGAGCTTTTAGCTGGAACTCACAAGCTGGATGACTCAGTTCTAGACCGTGTCAAGGAAAAAGAAAAAATAGATAAGTATTATGAGCTTAAGGCAGAATACGACGCTATTTTAGAAAAGCTTAAGGCAGAGGATATCTCAAGTGAAGAGAACAAAAAGCTAAGATATGAGCTTGATAAGCTAAACGGAGAACTTTTTGAATACAAAATCCCTCGTTTGCTTGAGGACGATGAAAAAGATGCCAAAAAAGATTTGGATGATTCTGTCGATGTCCCAGGCCTAAAAGAGGAAACACCTGAGGCTAAAAAAGCAATGGAGGATTACAAAAAAGCGAAAGAGGATCTAGAAAAAGCCCTAGATCCAGAAAATCCTCGTACAACTAGTCCTGAAGAATTAAAGAAATTAGTTGATGCCTATACAAAGGCTCGTGACGCTCTTAGAAATGGTATAAAAGATGGATCTATCAAACCATCTTACACCGATGGCGATCCAAAAGTTAGAATTTTCAAACTAGATGGAGGATCTATCGGCGAAGAGCTTGATAAAGACGAAAACGAGGTTTACTATATCCCAGACAATACATCGCTTAATCTTTTAGTTGATATTAAAAAGGATGATAAACCTCAAGATTTTACCTTCAAGATTAGGGCAGATGAAGTGGATATAGAAAAGCTAAATGCTAGTGCTGGTAACCTTGTAAGCCTAAATAAGGAGGGGCTAGAACTTAAAAAAGATGAGGACGGATATTATTATTTCACAATAAATGATCCTAAAACTTTTGGTATAGCTCAACTTCATTTCAATATTCCTGCATTTAGGGCAGCCTTCCACAAAGGATTTGACCTAGTAATCTATGCAAACGGAGAAAAAACTGTCAAAAAATTTAGGATAACTAAAAAAGGTTATGAAGACGAAGCTCACATCGAGGGCCCAGGATCTGAAAAAAATGATGATCCAAAAACTATCCCAGAGATAGACGCAGGCAAGACCCAGGACTCAAAGGTTGTAGAAAACACCGACAAGGTCCATGATTTCTTTACTTACCTTAAAAAATCAAACACCTATATAGATGATGTTTTCATAAGCTCAGCTACTGGCGAGTCTCTCCCACTTTCATCTGTTGATATCACTATCACAGTTCCAAAAAATCAAGAAAATGAATTTGCAGAGATGATCCACAAAGCGGGTCTTGTTTATGATGATATTGGTGATGGTAAGTACAGACTAAAACTTGACACCAAAGTTTTTGAAGGAAATCTTACAAAAGATGACGAAGGTAATCTTCTATACAATGGCAAAAAGATTGAAAAATCTGAATTAAAAGATGTAATCCTAGAAGAAGCCGGCAAGAAAGTCTATATTGACGAAGATGGAAAGACCCATGAAATCAAAAAGGAAGAATATCTTGAAGGAGAAAACTTTAAGGTCCAAGATGGTAGACTTTATGAAAAAGTTGCTGGAGAATACAAAGAAATCGGCAAATTTGACGATAAAGGCAGGATTGAAAAAGGCGATAAGGTTTACGAACTAAAAGGCGATAAGCTAATCTATCACGACAAGGTAAATGTCTATGAAGGTAAGGTTGTAAACACTGATGGCAAGGCCAATCCAAACCTAACTCCAACACCTGATGGCAAGCAAGTTATCATAGGAAATGGAGAAGAAAAATCCTACGGCGGAACTATTGTAGATAATGCAATCTACAATAATGAGGGCAAAATAGTCAAAAACGATGGTTACAAAGTAAAAACTGGCAATATCATTATCGGAGATGACGGACAAGTAATTGATGGTATCGCATTTGATGAAAAAAATATTAAAGAAGAAAATGGAATCAAAACTGTAGAAGTTGGTGATAAGACTTACAGAGTTGTAACCAACCCAGTCTTTAACAAAGATGGTTATATAATTGATGGCCTATCTTTCGCTCATGGTCCATCCCTAGTTGACAAGTATGGTAAAAGGATGAAAATTGACGTCAAAGATAACGGAGACGGTACCTACACCTTTACCAGAAAGGTCATCAAAAATGGCAAGGAAGAAGACGAAAGTAAAACAACTGGCAAGGATAAAATTTCTATTTCTGATGAAAAAGAAGTCATAGTTGATTCTTCAAATAAAATTGTAGAACCATCAGATAATAACGAAATCATCAGGGATAAATATTATTATGATGGCGAGAAATTTGCTAAATTTGAACCTAAGATAGATAAGTTAAATCCACAATCCAAGGATACTTATGATGGTGGTAAAGAACTTCCAGATGGTAAAAAAATCTATCAAGGATCTACAAATCCAGATGATTATTACAAGGCTGGAGACGATCTTTATGTCAAAAAGACCCAAGGATCAAAGGACTACTATGTAAGTGCTGATCCAAACTTTGATGTAGAGATCTTATCAGAAGGCAAGATTGCAAAAATCGTCCAAACCATCAAAAAGGGTGACGAAGACGTAGAGGTAGTCACAGATGAGACTTCTATCTTTGATGCAGTGGCAAATGCCAAGTTTGGCCTAAGATTCCCAAAATTTTTGGCAGGCAAAAATATAGTCTACAATGTCCATGCTGATATCAAGGCAGCTTATATAGGTGCTGACGGCAAGGAAGTATCTATATTTAAAGAAGGCAATAAAGAAGCTGACAAGTACTTCACACTCAAAAATAGCCAGTCCACAGAGACCCTATTTTTTAAAAACAATCCAAAAGAGCTCGAAAAAATACCTGATTACAACTTCTTTAATATCTTCTATAGAAATTCAGATGATAGAAAAAGAGATGAGCTTATAAGAGATCTTCTAAAAGAAAAAGCTGACTCAGAAAAATCTGAAGTTAAAGAATTAACTGATGAAGAGAAAGCCAAAATCAAGGAAAAAACAGCCAGGATGGCCCTTCTTGATAAAATTCAAAAAGAGCTAGGAAGACTTTATGACGGAGCGAAATTTGCTCTTGATAAAGAAGGCAATCTTATAATTCTTGATAAAAATGGCAAAAAAACTGATATCGACCGTGCACTTTTATGGGAAATTGGTTTTAACAACAGCAAAGACTCAATATTCCCTGAAAACAAGGACACAAAAATCATAATCGAAGATCACCACCTAGACAACCGTCTAGTTTATGATGAGATTATAGTAAACGATACAGAAGAAAATTGGAAAGAGCTAAAAGAAAAATCTGACGTAGCTAAAAAAGCCTATGAGGCAGCCAAAGAGGCCTATGAAGCTGATAGGACTGATGCAAACAAAGAAATAATGGATGAAGCCAAAAAGAAACTCGAAGAAATTGAATTTGAAGGCAGCAAAAATTATTTCTACCTAGATCAAATCGGCGAGATCAATTTTGGAGTCAACCCAAGTTACACAGAGGGACGTTTTGCTCCAGTCGGTGATGACTTTACCCTAACAGGTGAGGAAATTATCAAAGCTATTGATGGAAAAGACGAGGCTATCATCGAAAAAGGCGGTAGATCATACAAAATAACCCGTGATAAGAAAAAGGGACAAGTAAGAATTAGCGTGATCAATGCTTTCTATAAGAAGGCAGAACCTGGTAGTGAAAATAAATTCTCAAGCCCAGTCCAAGAAGCTTATGGTCAAAAGATCGAAAATATCAAAGCTAAACTTGATAATTTAGGCTCAGCTGACGCTAAGGGTCTAAAAGATATCTTTGATGGTATTGTTGACGGTTTCGTATCTGACAAAACACAAAATAAAGACATAAAAGCTCAGTTTTCTAAGCTAATGGATGATTTTGATGCAAAAACTTTTGACAGTGAAGATGAAAAAAATCAAGCTTTCGAAAAAATCAAAGAAACCTTAAAGGCAGAACTAGATAAGCTCCCACTATCTTATCTTGACGGAGATAAAGGAGTCTACAAAAACGACGATTTCCGCTTCAATTCAATTAGGATTGCTCTTAAGGACGGTATCAGACTTGGAGGACCACTAAGCCCAGAAACCGACAAGAAACTAGGAATAACTTCTGTAGTCATTCCTGATGTGGATATTCCATACACTGATGAGTACGGCAAGGTAATGACAAACAAGTATATGTATATCAGAGAAGAGATAGAAAATCTCCTTAATAATGAAACTTTAGAAGGTATCACTCGTGATAATTGGGACAAATCAGAAGAATCTTACAGAAAGGTCATAGAAACAGCCTACGGAAATGTTAATAAAAACATAGAAAAAGGAAAAATCAAAGATCTCGTAGAAATCAAAGATGAAGATAAACTTGCTTGGGAAAAATATTCTCCAGTAGCAGGAAAAACTCTTGACTATGAAGATTTATCTGCTATCAAGGATAAAAAAGGCAATCAAATTAATCCTTGGTATATAGGTGGAGTTCCTGCAGACGAAAAGTTTGGAACTAATCCAAAACTTAAAGATACTCAGGCCTACAAAGACTTGATGGATAAGAAAATCGACCTTGCAGCCTATTACATGGCTAAAAATGGTTATGACAGAAGAACCTACGCCAACAAGGCAGGCTACAAACTTGATAAGGTTGACCAGGCAGAGGGTATTTTTGGCAAGGAAGACTCATCTAAAAAGAAATCCTACTATCCAACCATTGGCTACATCATAGACAGGATTAGCGAAGAAGCTGGCCTAAAAGAGGGTTGCGAAGATAAAGATGCTGACAAATTTGGTGCAGAAGGCAATAATGACTCAAAATTTGAGCTTGATTATGAACCAGACTCAACAAATTCTAACAGCGAAAATCCAAAGGTAGAAAAATCTGTTAGCGACAAGTCTGTCGATATAGCAGGTGATGAGGACAAAAAAGTAGACTTCACAATTGATGTCACAGTAGATAAGATGACCAAAGATCAAAAAGAGTTGGCCAAGGCTATGGAAGAAAATACCGACGACAAACCAGAAGACTCATCAGAAGATGATTCTTCTTATGGTCCAAACGGCTACTATATCTACAAAAACTCAGTTATAATAGACATCCTGCCAGAAATATTTGAGCTTAGAGAAGGAAGCAAGCTTGAACTAGAAATAGATAAGACCAAGCTAATGGCTAACGGTGCCAATTCAAACTTTGATAATGAAGAAAACTTCAAAAAATTCAAAGATGGTATAAAATATTTCTACACAGACGACCTTGATGCTGAGATCAAAAGACTAGAAGCTGGCGATAAAAATGATCAGAAAAAAGCTGAGATCCTAAAAAAAGCCAAGGCAGATTCAGGTAGAACCTTCAAAGAAGGCGAAAAAATCCAGGCAATTCTTGCCTACCTACCAGAATTTGAAGCTCCACACGGATCTACCAGCCAATTTATCTTTAGGCTAAAAGATATCTTTATAGACAAAAAAACATTCAAAGACTATGACGATGATGTCATCGGCACAGACTACATCAACAAGGCAGGATTTGGAGATAAATCTAAATTCTACTATGGAGATGCCAAGGTCAATATCAACCAAGGCCCAGACGGAAACGTCAACAAGTACCTACAAATTCTAGATGAAAATGGACAAGTAGTCGATAAAGATACTGCTGATGGTTGGTTCAAGGGTAATGCCAAACTCAAATTTGGAGATAAATTCAACTATAGGATCAAATATAGGAGAAACTCTGGGGTCGTCCAAATTGGCGGAGATCCAACCTACACTACAGAATTATCTATAAAAGATATCCTAGCAGATGTCAAAGATAGCGGACTAAGACCAGTCCTAAGAGACTTTGTCACTAGCGATCTAGATGGTTTTGAGGTTATCTACAAAGTAGGAGACACAGAGTACACCAAAGAGGATATAGAAAATGGCAAAGCCAAACTATCTGATGTCACAAGCCTAATACTAAAATCTGGAGACAAGGGCTATATTGATGGCTCTACAGTTAATTTCTACCTACCAATGCAAATCCCAAGCCTAGATGCCAAGATAGAAAACGGCAAGGTCGTTTATATCGGCAAAGATGGCAAAGAAATTATTGGCAAGGCAGAAGACTTCTTCAACCTAAAAGGACTAAAAGATGAGAAAGAAGACCTTCTAGCAGAAAATACTGTAGAAGGATCTAACACCGTTAGAGTTTATCTTGATAAAGAAAGATTCCTAAGAATCTTCAAAGAATTCTTAGATGAAAACGGCAAGAAAATGACTGAAAATAGACCAGAAGTCAAATTCGAAGTCTATCAAACCGAGCTAGACGAAGAAGGAAATCCAAAAAAGGACGAAAAAGGTAATGTCATAAGGAAAAAAGTCCTCGATAAGGATGGCAAGCCAATCTACCTAGTAGTCAATGACGAAAACGACTTTACTGATATAATCAAAAACCTACCAATGTTTAAAAAATCAATAGAGATTGATGAGGAAGGAAATATAACAGAAAAAGTCGTAAAATACGGCTACGAAATCAAGGAAATTGGCGCAAGTGGATACGAAGTGAAAATCGAAACCTTAACAGACGAAGATGGTCTAGGTTTTGTAATGAAGGCTACAAACATAAAGAAGCCTGAAAAACCAAACAATCCACCAGAAAATCCGGAAGAACCTGAAGAACCAGGTACACCAGAAGAGCCTGAAGAACCAGGTACACCAGAAGAGCCTGAAGAACCAAGCGATTCTGATAAACCAGAAAATCCGGATGAAGAAAAGGACAAACCATCTGATAAGGACAAAGATAAACCAGGCGAGCCAACAAATTCAGACAGCCCTGATAAACCAGATAGTCCAAACAAACCAGGATATCCAGGAAAGCCAGGACTACCAAAAACAGGAATAGTTACAGATTTTATAACACTCTACCTATCAGGTCTAATCCTTATTATTGCAATTTTTGCAAGAAAAAAAGTAAGAGAATAAAGTGAGTAAGTATGAAAAGAACTAAAAAAATATTAAATCTAATAATCATAATATTTGGGCTAATCTTTGCCTACCAGGTCTTTTCATACGCAAAAACCCGTAAGGAAGAAAGTCTGTCCGAGAAAATCTACACAGAGATCAAAACTTCGGCTAAAACCACAAAAAAAGGCGAAAATGAAAGTAATTTGCAAATAGAAAATCAAATAGACTTTGAGAAACTTAATGCAATCAACGCCGACATTTTCGCCTGGATAAAAAGTGACGAAGGAAGGATAGACTATCCACTAGTAAGGGGTGTGGACAACGACAAATACCTCCACACCCTAGCCAGTGGAGAAGAAAACCTCTTGGGAGCAGTATTTATGGATTACAGAAATGATAGTCTAGACGACAACCTCGTCCTAATCTACGCCCACACAACCAATAACGGGACCATGTTTGGAAGCTTGAATGACTTCAAGGAAAATCCAACAAAAACAGGATTTATGTTCTACACAAAAGAAAAAACAATCAAAACCAAGGCAGTCCTCGCCGCCATAATCCCAGGCCAAACAACCATAGACCCCCAAACTTACGGAGACTTTGAAAAAAGAAAAGAATTTTTCGCCTACATAAGAGAAAACGCAGTATTCGACACAGGCTATGACCTAAAAGAAAAAGATAAAATCATAAACTTAGTAACCTGCACCTACGAAAAATACGACTCAAGACTCCTGGTCCTTACAATAAATGAAGGAGAATAAAAAACAATAGTAAAATCTAAACCTTGTGAGATGCAGGGTTTTTGTTTTGGAGAAAAATGGTATTGGTATAGATTGCCAGCAAATAGTTAACCTAGAGCGAAGTCAAGAGGATGGACCTCACAAATAAGAGAAGAGAGGAGAGACTTCATAAACTCAAGATCAATTATTTCGAAGAGTTCATATGTCATCTTCTACATCCATCCTGTAAGATTAGTATTTAATGGACCAAAAAACTAGTCACGATATTGAAGTGACTGGTTTTAATAGAAAATATTTTTTAGAGTACTAGCTTGTTATCAATTAGACCAAAACGTAAGTGTAACCTTTATCTTTAGCCAATTTAATATTAGTTGTTTTATTTGATTATATAAATAAAATCTCCATTAATTTAAAAACTGATTGACACCAGCAAATTCACCGGTATTATAACATATAGAAATATTTCTATATGAGGTGGATTATGAGTGTTGACTATGAGAGTGTAGCTAAAAAGCTAAAAGTAATATCTGACCCTAAGAGACTTAAGATTATTGATATCTTATCTTGCGATGAGCTTTGTGCTTGTGAGCTACTTGAAAAATTTGATATTACTCAACCTACATTATCTTATGACATGAGAAAGCTCGAAGAAGCTAGTCTTGTAACTAGCAGGAGAGAGGGGAAGAATACTTACTACTCTTTAAATAAGGCTAGTTTGGATGAGATTGAGGAAAGCCTTGGACTTATATTTCATATCCAAGATGATTGTATTTGCAAGGAGTAAATCTAAAGCAGATATTTTTTCCTCAAACATATAGAAGTATTTAAATATATCTATATGAAATTGTTACATATAGGTTGAGCTTAAATAAGGAGGATTTTATGAAAAAAATGTATATATATGAAGGTGCTATGTGTTGTTCAACAGGTGTATGTGGACCAAGCCCTGATGAGGAACTTATGAGAGTGTCTAGCCTAGTTGATAAGCTTTCTAAAAGCGGAGCTAACATTCATAGATATAACCTAACTAACAATACTAAGGAGTTTGTAGAAAACAAAACTATTAATAATCTCTTAAATGAAAAGGGTGAAGACATCCTACCAGTAGTGATAGTAGATGATGAAGTTGTTATGACAGGTAAGTACCCTAGCAATGAAGAGTTTTATGAAATGTTATTTTTAGCTGATGATGCCAAGGAAGATACAAACAACGATGATGGATCTTGCTGCTCTGGCAGTGGATGCTGCTGCTAATAGCAATAAAAAAGAAAAGTGAGTTTAAATGAAACAATTTGATATTAAGGAAATTGACTTAACTAAATACTTATTTTTCACAGGCAAGGGAGGAGTAGGCAAGACTTCTACTGCCTGTGCCAGCGCAATAAGCTTAGCTGATATGGGCAATGAAGTCCTATTAATTAGTACCGATCCTGCTTCAAACCTCCAGGATGTCTTTGAAACTGAGCTTGATAATAAAGGTGTAAGGATAGAAGGTGTGGATGGGCTTACAGTTATAAACCTTGATCCTATAGAAGCTGCCAATGAGTATAAGGAAAGTGTAGTTGGCCCTTACAGAGGGAAGTTACCTGAGAGTGTAATAGAAAATATGGAGGAGCAATTATCCGGATCATGTACTGTTGAGATAGCAGCCTTTAATGAATTTTCTAAGTTTATAACTGATGCTGACCTAAAGGACAAATATGATTATATAATATTTGATACTGCACCAACAGGCCATACCCTAAGGATGCTCCAACTTCCTTCTGCTTGGACTAACTTCATCAGCGAATCCACTCACGGAGCGTCATGCCTAGGTCAATTATCAGGTCTAGAAGACGAGAAGGAAACTTACAAATATGCTGTGGATACCCTAGCTGATGGCAAACTTACAAGCTTAGTACTAGTTGCAAGACCTGAGGAGACTCCTCTTCTTGAAGCAAATAGAGCATCTCATGAGCTAGCAGAACTAGGTATTAACAATCAAATTCTTATCATAAATGGTCTATTAAGTAACTATGATGATGAAGTGTCAGAAGCTTTTTATAAAAAGCAAAAAGAATCTTTAGACAAAATGCCAGAAGGTATCAAGGGTCTTAAAACTTTCTTTATCCCACTTAGGGGATACAACTTAAATAGTATCGAAAACCTAAGATCCCTTCTGATTGAGGATAAGGACTATACTAGTGATGTAGATCTTAACATAGATGAAACCCCTAGCCTAAAAGATATTATAGATGACTTATACAAGAATGAGAAAAAAGTTATCTTTACCATGGGTAAGGGTGGCGTAGGTAAGACTACTATGGCATCTGCAATAGCCAAGGGACTTGTAGCTAAGGGAGAGAAGGTCCACCTAACTACAACTGATCCAGCCAACCATTTGACTGGTATGATTGAAGAAGATGACTTGTTAACAATAAGTCATATAGATGAAGAAGAAGAGCTTAGAAAATACCAAGAAGAAGTTCTAGAAAATGCTAGAAAAACCATGTCTGAAGATGACTTGGAATATGTAAAAGAAGACCTAAGATCACCATGTACCCAAGAAATAGCAGTATTTAGAGCTTTTGCAGATATAGTTGATAGGGCGGATGATGAGATTGTTGTTATAGATACAGCACCAACAGGACATACACTCTTGCTTCTAGATTCTACAGAATCCTATAACACAGAGATAGAAAAAAACCAAGGCAATGTCCCAGAGTCAGCAAAGAAACTTCTCCCTAGACTAAAAAATAGTGATGAAACAGAAGTCCTAATTATAACCCTTGCTGAGCCTACTCCTTTCTATGAGTCTCAAAGACTTGAAGAAGACCTCAAAAGAGCGGGGATTTATAGCAAGTGGTGGATTATAAATTCATCTATAGCTAAGACTGGCTCTAGAAACAAGACCCTACAAGCTAAGGCTAACAGTGAGTTAGAATGGATAAACAAGGTCGATGAGCGTACAGATGGAAACTTCGCAATAATCCCATGGTCTAGTGGTGAGATTAAGGGATCTAACTTAGATAAATTAATTAAGTAGGTAGATATGACAGAAAAACCAAAAGTTGCCTTTATATGCGTACACAATTCTTGCAGGTCTCAGATAGCTGAGGCCCTTGGCAAGAAATTTGCTGGAGATAGATTTTTACTCAGCAGGAACTGAGCTAGTCCCTAGAATAAACCAAGATGCAGTGAGACTCATGAAAGAAATACACGGGATAGATATGGAAGCTCGTCAATATTCCAAGCTCATAGATGACCTACCTGAGGTAGACTATGTCATATCTATGGGTTGCAATGTAGTTTGCCCTATACTTCCCTTTAGACACAAAAAGTATGACTGGGGAATAGAAGACCCTACTGGTAAGTCTGATGAAGAGTTTGTCAAGGTAATAGACGAAATCGAAGGAAAATTAAAGGACTTAATCAGAGAAATAGATGAGGAGTCAAAAAGATGAAAAAACAACAAGATATAAGCTTTTTTGAAAGAAATCTTACATTTTGGGTCCTGATATGCATGGCCATAGGTGTCCTAATTGGACGCTTCATACCTGCTATTCCAGAGACTCTAGGAGAGTTTGAGTTTTACAATGTATCCATACCAACAACCATACTTTTATGGATTATGATTTATCCTATGATGTTAAAGATTGATTTTAATAGTATAAAAAATATTAAAGACAATCCTAAGGGTCTATTTATAACATGGATTGCCAACTGGATTATTAAGCCATTTACCATGTATCTAATAGCTAGATTATTTTTCTTTGGTATTTACAAAAATATCATTAGTGGAGATCTAGCATCAGAGTACCTAGCAGGAGCAGTTTTATTAGGGGCAGCTCCATGTACAGCCATGGTTTTTGTTTGGAGTAAGCTAACAAGAGGGGATAGTGCCTATACCCTAGTTCAAGTGGCGAGCAATGACCTTATTATATTAATTGCCTATATACCAATAGTAAGCTTTTTACTAAAGAGGGGCAATATCAATATACCTTGGGGGACTCTACTTTTATCAATCGTACTATTTATAGTAGTTCCTCTTATATTTAGTATCCTAACAAGAAAGCATGTGATAAAAAATAAGGGTGAAGATTACTTAAATAATGAATTTATCCCATCATTTGATAAGTATACTATAGTTGGGTTATTACTAACTTTGATAATTATATTCTCATTCCAAGGAATGAAAATTATCGACCAACCTCTAAATATTGCTCTTATAGCAGTACCACTTATACTTCAAACCTTCCTTATATTTGCTATAAGCTTTGGCATGGCATATCTTGCGAAATTGCCTTATTCGATAGCTGCTCCATGCGGGATGATAGGAGCATCCAACTTCTTCGAACTATCTGTAGCTGTTGCTATCTCACTATTTGGACTATCATCTGGCGCAACCCTTGCAACAGTAGTAGGAGTATTAGTAGAAGTACCAGTAATGCTATTCTTAGTAAGAATCGCAAACTCAATGGAACATAAGTTCAACAGATAAGAGTATAAATATTTAAAAAATATCCCAAAATTCACCTAAGATATATACCTAAACCCCAAAATCCGGAATAAGGATGGAGGGGTTTTTGTATAATGAAAAAGTTTTTGAAAAAACCATAGCCTTTAATATATAAAACGCCCTTCCCCTAAGGAAAAGTCCTGTGGTCAATTTTTTTACTATAAGTGGCCCACTTTTCGATAATAACTGTGGACCATTATTGGGTTGGTATTTATAACTAGTAAAACAATTAGTAGGGACCTTATAAACCTAGGACCAGGATAAACGAAGAAATTACTTGTCATCATTACTGTCATTCCGACAGAGAAAGTCGCAGAGTTTCGACGAGGAATCCCATAAATAAGGGACTATGATAAACGAAGCAATTCTCCACCACTTATTAAGTATTTCTTAACAACTGAACTATTAAGAAATATTTAAGAGTTGAACTATTAGGAAATCCCTAAGAGTTGCTATTTTAAAATTTGAAATAATTATCATATAAATTAGAAAAATCCCCTCAAATTCGAGGAGATTTTTGAAATACCAAGTATTTATTTTTTCGATTTTCTTCTTTTAATTGCTTAAACTCTTTATTAATTTTTGCTTGCTCATCAATAATAATTACATTTAGAATTGTATTGTAAGTATTATCATACCATTGCTCTCTCTGCGATTCCTTTATATATTGCTTTTTGTTATTGTGTCTAATATGTAAGGTATTAAACATTTCAAACATTTGATCAACTAATACAATTTTATTATTTCTTTGAATATATAAATCATCTTGTTTTAATGATTCTGTAAGCTCAACCCTTTTATCTTCCATGTATTTAGCAATAGAAATCAGTATATTTTCCTTATCAACTACAGTTGTGGAAATGTGCTTGTACTCTAGAATATTAATAGCAATATCCTTATCAGTAGATGCTACTATTTCAGCAGCTTGGATAGATTTCTTATCTTGAGGGACTATTATAAAATCATAATCGTCATCTTTTTGTACAATTTGATGATTAATCCTATCAACCATTTCGCTTATATGTTTTTTAAATAGTCCATGTTCTTCTCAATTTCATATAACCTTTCTTCTGGTATAGTTCTACTAATACCACGGATTGATTGTTGATAAGTGCATATGACGTACAATAACATTTCACAGATTAGAATAAGAGATTCTTCATCATTAGAACTTTGAGAGATTATATAATCAATCAAACTATGTAATGATGTAAAAGGACATACTTTCAGAAATTTAATAAGATTTGCATCAATTAATCTTCTTATACTATGGCGGGATCAATCTTCTGTATTTATAAATCCGATTATACAATCAATCTCCTGTTTTGCGCTAAAATTTCCATTATCTATTAAATCCCTAAAATGCATAAATTATTTTTCCTTTCTAAAACAAATCTTCTTAATTCTTATTATAATAAAGAGGACCACAATAGTCCTCTTTTATCATTTCATCAATCCCTAAACTCTGGATACAAATCAACTAAATCTTCTTCAAATTTGTCATTTTGAATACTATCTAAAGAGTCTAAGAGTCTTAAATTATGCTTTTCAATTTCTATATCATCAGCAAAACCCAATACAAAATTGCTGGCTATTTTATATATTATTTCTGTTGGAGCAAGGCCGTAGACTTGTTTTCCAAAGATATGGTTTAGCCTATCCCTATCATCTGGGAAGGCTTCTTTGATTTTTTCACTTCTGTAAAGTCGTTTCACGATTTCCGCCACATAAAGACCTGACTTCATATATGGGTCTATGAAAGTGAAGTCTTTGTTATCAAAACAACCAGGATTTTCCTTTTCTAGGAGGTCTAGCATTTGATTTATAACCTTCCTAGGTGTAAATATTTGGTTAGTTTTCTGAGCTGGGATGTAGTCGAAAATATCTCTTTTAACTTCTGGGTCGAAATAATTGGCTAATTTTACTTTTTTATCCAAAAACTCTTTTATAGAGTCATTAAATACATGTTCATTGAAAAGATGTCCATCATAGCGTTTCTTCTCACCAGTTTCTTCGTCTATATAATCATAGCCGTCTCTTAGCATCTTAAACTCATCTATGCTTATAGATGTCACTTCAAGGAATACATCATTAGGTATAATTTTATCAAAATTATCTAGCCTTGTTTCTTCATCACCATAGGCCATGAGGAAAGATGGGATAGTTCTAGAAAAGCCTCTGAGCTTATCTCTCATTGTATCTTCTTCGGTTTTCTTTTCCCTTTCTCTTTTGTCAGTTTCTATGGTTACTATAGCAATACTTTTAGAATCTTCAATAATATTGTAATTGGCAAGCGCTTCTTGAACTTTTTTGCTAAATTCGTCGTATTTTTCCTTGCTTAAATCGTTGTATTTTTTCTCAATCTCGCTTGATTCACTAGATGATTTGGAATTTATAAGTTCTTCTTTTTTGCTATGATTTATTTTCTTTTTTTCTATTTCATAGCCTTCATATTCTTTTTTAACGATAGAATCAATTTTATCTTCAATATTTTTCTGGATATTCTTTTCTGTAGACCTAGTCATGTCCTCTTTATAAACTTCTTTTGTAGCATTAACAATTATATTACTTATTGGTTTACTATAAGTGTCAATAAAATCTTCAAGCTCTGTCTTTTGTGGAGTCTTTTTAACGATAAGATCAGACTCAGCCTGGCTTATGCCTTCTTCAATATCCTCATATATTTTTTTGCCAAAGACATCTTGGGCCTTTCCTATGATTTTCTCTTCTGAAATATCTACTTGGCCATTTTCATCAAGGTCTAATTCGTCAGCTGTATCGTCATCAACTTCTATAGGTCTTTTTTTGCCTTCCTTGTATGAGTTTAGCTTGTTTAGGGTATCTCTGATTGCTTGCGGCGCCCTAAAGATATTAGAAATATTTGCAAATAGGAAGTTTGACATAAAGCCACTGTTCACAACTTCCACAGCCTTAATCTTCCTTGGAATAGATAAGACTTTTTCAGCGTCAAGCTCAATCATAATCCCATTTTCGTCCTCACCATAAACAGGGAAGAAGTTAAGTAGTTCTCTGACATGCTTTTTCCTAGTCTCATCATCTCCGCCACCACCGCTAGTAGTAGGGGAAAGGTCGTTAGCAAATTGTTCGAAAATATCAAGTGTCCTTGCTGGATCAAAGTCAAATACATAGGCATTTTTCTTCCTAAAATGCTTGCCGCCATTAGAAAATAGGCAAGGATTTTGTGCCCTAAAGGCCGCCTGCATATAAAGTGATGGAGATTTCATATTAGCAAGCATAAGGACAGCTGTCCACTCTGGAATAGTTACACCTGTTGTAAGCTGGCCTACAGACAAGGTTATTGTCTTTTCATACTTATCAATAGCATCTCTTACACGATCAAGAGATTCCTCTGTAATTATCTCATCATCTATTTTTCCATCACCTGCAGCAAGGACTATCTTATATTCCATAAAAACTGGGTTTTGCTCAAGCTTCCTTTTAAGAGCCTTGGCAGAATCAACCCTATTTAGAATCCAAAAAGAGTGTTTTATCTCATCTCTAAGCGCAGGAGTAGAAAATGGAAACTTTGTCCTCTTTTCATCAGTTAAGGCATCTAGGAACTTGTCCACATCATCACTGTAGACAAAGGCACCCCTCTCATCTGTTGAGAAAAACTCATTAAGGTCAAAGGCGTATTCAACATTTTCTCCGTCAAGGTCTATCCCATCATCAAGCTCATCTCTGATTATATCTGAGATTTGATAGGTAAAGAGATTTAGTCTTGGTAAGGTTTCATAAGGATTTTCTTCAAAATCTCCACCCACAAAGTCCTTTTTTGCCCTTTGCTCGTCAGCATAGGTCCAATTATAAATAGCATCGTCTTCGAATTTAAAATTGGCTAGGGCTTTAAAAGGTGTTCCGGAAAGGTGGAGGGTATTAGCCCTAGTAATTTGGTTAAAGGCTTGGTCTGTCTTGTAGGTATCCACACCCTCATGAGCTTCGTCAATAATAAGTATATCCCAATCAGTGTTGGCTACTTCCTCAAGTTTTATCTTGTCCCCACCAAAGTGGATTGACCCCTTGAGGTCCTGAAGACTTACAAACTCTATATAACCCTTGGTCTTATCAAGGTCTACCTTGTCCATATATTCTTCCCTGGTCAAGACAAACTTCTTGTCTTTAACGGCATCTACACGGCTAATAAAGAAATAACCGCTAGCAGGTCCTATGAATTTAATAAAATCATCATACCAAGAATTAGCAATGGCAGGCCTATTTGTAACAATTAATATTTTTTCAAAACCCATCTTCATGCAAAGGTCATAACAAGCTAGGGTCTTGCCAAAACGAGGTTTGGCATTCCATAGAAATTCGCCCTTGTCATGGGATTTAAAATAATTTATTGTCATAGAAACAGCATCTTCTTGTTCATTTCTTAGCCTATAAGGAGCTGGTTTAAGATTTGTTTCTATAAGACCTCTATTTTCCTTAAATTCATCAAATTTATTCTTGGCAAGTAAGGGATCAATCTTAAACCATTCAAGTCCCGGCTCTCTTTCGATATTATTGTTTTCAAGGTATTTGTGAAAATCAGAATCCCTAAAGGTATCGTTTGAGCCTTCGTAGACGGCGTTTTTCTCCCATTCTATTTTGTATCTAATGCCAGCAGTGCTCACTTGCTCTCTTACCCTGGTTTCTACATCTCTTTCAGTAAAACCAATCTTGGTCCATCCCTCGTGGTAAGTAACGCCAGGTGTAGTGTAGGCATAACAGATAGGGATAATTTCCTTGGTAGTAGAAATCTTTGCTTCAGTCATTATTCCATCTCCTGTACTTTTTCTTCGATAAATTCAATTTCTTCAGGACTTAGGCCATACTTTTTGTACAATTGTTGGTCAATTTCAGGAATAGACTTAGACCAGTCAATGTCTGAGTTTTCTGTGAAGTCTTGGAGTGGGACGTACTTCCAAACTTTAGAAGGATTGTGTTGAGTAACTTTTTTTACTCCTAATAAAGCCCTTGTGAATTTTGTTTTTATGTATTTAAGACAAGACTCGGCTTCATATAAGGTTTCAAAATTTCCTATATTTATAAATGTATCTGTAGACCCAAAGGAAGGTTTGCTTACTAAAGGTGTACTTAATTTTTCTCCGAATTTTCCTGAACCGTTTGACTCAGGGAGTGTAACATTGAATGTATCAATGTAAGGATTGTCAATAACAAATTCTCTTTTAAGATACATATATTTTCTTTTATTATTTTCACGGCCTAAAATTTTAACATATTCAAGATTATCTTCCAATTCATTTTCATGATTAAATACTTCAGGAATTTTATCCATTACATTAGAAACTATCATATTAGATGTACCTTTACCAAATTTCTCTTTAGCATAGGGATATTTTCTAAAAAAGTCATTAGTAAATCTGTAATTTCCCCTTGGTGATACAAGGTTATTCAAATAATTATCGTTCACAGAATCAATCTTTTTTACTATATGAGTTAATTCTGCATAATTTGTAAATATTTTTATAGGTCCAATTATCTTATCTTCATCTCGATAACTTATAGCTATACCACCTTTTATTTGTTTTCCTTCAAAGTATTTTGATCCGTCAGATTCATATTTTAAAATATTAAAATGTTTATCATTTAAAAATTTTTTATTCCAGTCTTTAGGCGTTTGACCCGCGTTGAATAGAAATCTAGCAGGATGTATCAGTATTGATTTTCTTGAAATTTTATTTGAAGCATCCAAAAAGTAATGATATAAAGGTTTTTTTCTTGTATTGTTCTCAGTTTCTTCATCAAAAGGTGGATTTCCCACTACAAAATCAAATTTTTTCATATATTCTCCTTCAATGATACAAAGGTCTGACTCTTGTTGGCCTTCCAATCAAAAATCCTACAGGCCACAGGTTTGCTTCCTTCTACTTCATTTACTTCCAAAAAACTCATCTGATTAGGCTCTCCTGCAGGCGCTCCAAAGGGCACATTATCCGTAAGCCCATCCATCTGCCAGAGATTCCAAGAAATGATATTGGCAAGCTTTTCAAGGATTTTCTTATCCACATCTTCATCCCATCTTCTTTCATAATAATCTACAAAAGTCAACAAGACATTTATCCTAGCTATCAAAAGGCTATCGCCCTGGTATTCATAACCATAAGAAGCCTGAACGGCACGAATGGACCAATCTATCCAATCTTCCTTGCTAGTCGTATTTTCATTTACTATCCTAAGCTTCCTATCAAGGATCCCTATCCTATCTATTGTGTGCCTGATAAGCTTGCTTGTAGCCACATCATACCTAGAGACAAGATAAGGCCCCTCTCCGCAAGCTATCTCAAGCCTTGGAGAATCGACATAGTCCTGCCATGTCTTGCCTTCAGGAAAAGAAATCTTCTCCCTAATAGTCTCCCAAGTTTGTCCATTTTGGACATTGAAGACATTTTTTCTCCCAAACCAAACTTCGTCGCAATAATTATTCATAAAATTGACAACCCAGCTAGGAGTGTAGACCTCAGCCTTCTTCCTAGTACGCTCAAGCTGAGCCTCAGCCGATTTGCTAGTCCTAGGCTCAAGGGCAAAACCATGGGCAAAAACAGCCTCACTAATCTGAGCCCTATCATCAAAACTATCCCCAAAATGCTCATAGGTATTAGTCGCCCATATAATATTTTTTTTAGTAGCCTTATCCTTAAGTAATCTCTTTAGTGCAATCCTTAGAGGATAAGAGTTAAAATCAATCAACGGTTGTTCCATAATAACCTCAAATCTAATAAAGTAAAGAATTAAATTGTTACTACTATTATATCATTTAAGACAATAAAGTTAAATAGCTAGAGCTTTAACCATCTTTGACCTTTATAGACAGTTAGAGTACAATAATGCTATATATTATTTTAATCAACTTAACATTATAGCCAAGGTTCAAGTATATATATTAACAAAGATAGAAAGCATGATAGGAGTTGAATAATTGAATAGTAGAGATATTGAAACATTTTCAGTTAATGCAGTTAAAGATAGCATAACAGCATCTGACCGTTTAGAAGAATTTATTTCAGATAATGATAAAGAGCCATTTTGGGATGGCTCTATAAAAATATATAGAGAAAAAAAGGGGATAAAACGAAATTCAATAGGTGAAGTTAGAGTCCAAGTTAAAGGAAAAGAAGATGAAGATCACACAAAAGATGAAATCTCCTATAATATGGATATTATAGACTTAAAATATTATCTTAATAATGGTGGGTGTTTTTTATTTGTTGTATACATAAATCCCGATAATTTTACAAAAAAGATATATTATAGTGATCTAACACAAAGCAAACTGGAAAAAATTCTAAAAAACAATAAAAATAAATATACTAAGGCAGTTAAACTCAAGCCATTTCCATTTGAAAATGGGGAAAAATATGATTTATTATTAAAATTTTATTATGAATCTAACAAAAAAGATATATCTTATTTAAATACTTCTTTGGATTTTAATCAACTTGATAAAATGGACAATATTGAGAATTTAGTTTTTTCTTCTCCATCGAGCTCAAGTATAGATTTCAATAAAGTATTAAAAGAAAATAGAATTCAATTTTATGCGAAATTAAAAGATGTTCCAGTGCCTATTCCAATTAAAAATATACCTAAAATCGACACTATAAGTAATAGCGTAAATTGTATAGTTTCAGTGGATGGGAAAACATATTATGATAAGATTACAATAGTTAGGAAAATAAATAGATATATATTATATATTGGTGAAAGCTTAAAATTAATATATAAAGAAAATAGTGATTATTATAAAATAGAATATGAAAGTTCTAATAAAGCTAGAGTATTGGCAAAAGATCTTGAATTCAATTTAAAAGTATTAGAGACTGGATCTTTTAAGATTAATGATATAGAAATTAATGTAGGTAAGGATGAATTAATATATAATAATTTTAACATTGATGCATTAAAAAAGAACTTGTTATTTGCAAAAGATGTTGTTAAAACGCTTGATATATTAGGTTGTGATGATGATATTTGTTTTAATGAATTGGGTGATCAAGATTGGTTGCATCTCAATATTTTAATTAATGCCTTTGCATATAATAAGACAATTAGTGGGATAGAAAATATTAGTAGATCTGTTTGCTATGTATGCGTCGGAGATCTTAAATTTTATATATATATTGAAGAGATAAAATTCAAAAATGAATATAAAATCTATAATTTTTTCGATAGGTATTTACCTTCTACATATTGTGATAAAAATAATGAGAGTGAATCATTTGATGTGTCGCAATTTATTATATTAAAGAAAAATGATTTTTTAACTGTTAGCAATATAGATTTTAAGAAAATATTTTTGGATTTTAAGGATATCAAACATAATAGTGAAACATTTTCAACAGCAAATTATTATCTCTTAGAGTTACTGGCAGCGGCTGATATTGCTGAAGGAAAAAGGAAAGAGAAAATATTAAAAGCTTGTGAAGATTTTGCTCTATGGATAAAAGAGGCTCCTGACGATGAACTAGAAGATGAAATAAAAACAATTAATCTTCTTCAGGTTTATAAAAGACAAAGAGATCTAACTGATGATGAAAAAGATGAATTGTATGATATTGTAGAAAATAATTCTAATAATAACCAATATATGGTTGGAGCTTACTTATTATTAGGAAAACAAAGAAGAGCAGAACGATTTTTTGATAAAATGTCAAAGGAAGATAAAAATGAATTTAAAAAATATCCAATATATCATTTCTGGAGGAATTGTAAATCTTATTAATAAAAAACTGAGTAATAATGAACTAAAAAATCCTATGCATTAAAACAATGCATAGGATTTTTCTATCTGCTAAAACCCATACCCATCCCCATATTTCTCAAAAGCAGCTTCTTGCATGCCTTCGACTCCGGCGAATTTGTAGAGTTTTATTTTGCCGTAGTCTTTATGGTCTATGGTATAGGTTCCTAGTGGGAGGGCCTAGGCTTTTACTAGGTCTGTGCCGTCTTCTGTGATGAAGGTGGCTGTGTCGATGTCTCCCATGTAGTCTAGGCTTATGAGGATTTTTTCGCCGTCTCTTGTCCTTGCAAGGAGGGTGTATTCGTAGATATTTACGTATTTATTATCTATGTCTTCTCTTAGTTTTTTGCCATCTATTATTTCCCCGAGGACTTTGATTATTGGTTGAGGGTCATCACTTCCAAAGTCCACATCGCTTAGGGTCTTATTTTCTAATCTGTTGATGTAGTCTTTTGAGTAGTCTAGATTATAAAAGGCTTCGGGCTTATTTTTTATAAAGTTGATGCTTTCGTCAGACTCAAGGTCATCACCTATGGATTTTTCCTTGCCTACTAGATAGTTTGAGAAAAATACTTCTCCCATATCGATTTGGGTGGCGTGGTCTATTTGGCCAATTGGTTCTGGTGGGAGGTTTATGCCGGTGGTTTTTTTAGGAGCGTTTTGGGCTTGGGATTTTTCATTTGCCTTACCTTCTGACTGAGTTTTGTTACTGTCCCCATAAATATCATTTGTAAAGTAGTTTGTATTTTCATTTATGGATCTTTTTGGGGCTTTTTTTGATTCTGTCAAAAATAGGCAACTTGCAAACTGTGGGTAGAGGTCAAGGCCTGTTTTTGAGAAGGTGTACATATTTACTATGCCATTTTCTACATCAGGGTTGTAGTCAAACATGTAGCCGGTGTTATCTCTGTCTAGATCTGCTAGGCTTGTGCCTGGCAGGTGGATTAGATATTCATCGCCTATCATTTTTTTATCAAAATATTGAGATTCTATATAGCGTATACTTATCTCATCTCTTGAGGTTGTGCCTGAGATTGGGCTTTGATATTCCATGCTTTCAAGCTTTACAGAGTAGGTCTTATCGTCTATTTTTTTTAGGATCTGAAAATTTGCCAGTGTAGAGGTTGGCTAGCATAGACATGCCGTCGCCACTCCACCAGGCTCCGTCAAATCTTCCGTCTTCATAGAAGAAGATTCTTTCGCTGCCGTTTGTTAGGTAGGAGCTAAACTCTTTTCCTTGTAGTTGGGAGAAGATTTCATTATTTTGATTTGCGTTTTCTTCAGTTTTAGATATTTTTTTATCTTCTGTATCTTTTTCGTCTTCCTCTTTTGCTTCTTTTTTATCTTGCTTTTGATCAGATTTTTTACTTGCTTCAATTTCTACTTTTTTAATTGGTTCCTTGACCTCTTTTTCGGCTGGCTTACAGGAAGTAAGGGAAAGGATTAGGGCTAGTGCTGAGATGATTTTCTTTGTCAAGCTTTTCTCCTTGCTTTTATTTCCATTATTATACTTGACCCTAGTAAATTAGCTAAGTGAATTTGGTTAGATTTGACAACAAAAAAGGACCCTGGCAGATCCTTTTAGTTTTATTTTTTTTCTTTTTTCTTGTTTAGAACAACAAAGGCAATGATTGCTATTATTAGGACTATTCCCAAATATCCTATGCCCTTAATCCCGGTTTTTACTTGGCTTGCTGGGTTGGTTAAGGTGGTTGGGGCGTCTTCTTTTTTGTCTTTTTCTGCACCTGGTGTGTTTTCACCTTGGGAGAGGGTTACGGTTTCTGGGGGTGTTGTGGAGCTTGGATTTTGAGTGGTTGTGGCTGTTTGAGTTGTGCTTGTTTCGCTTTTTTCTCCTTCCACTTCCTTGCTATCCATCTCAACTGTTTTTTCTTTGTTTTCATCTGGTTTGCCGTAAAATGGTTTTATGAAGTTGTCGTTCTCTAGTGGGAGGGTGTACTGACCGTTTGCCTCTATTTCTGCATCTTCAATGTAGTCGTTGTTGTTTGTGTTTATATTATCTAGGAAGGTTCTTTGGCTTTCTGGTAAATTTTTGTAGGCTTCCTTGATGCCTTCTCTTTCTGATTTGTAGAAGGCGGAGTTTTCGTTTAGCGTACCGTCTACTTCTTCGCCACCTGTTAAGAAGGCTGTTTTTTCAACTTTTGTTGATTCATGTTTTGGGTCTTCTTTTATTTTATCTTCTAGAAGTTTTTCTAAATTGTTTATTAATTCAGAAGTTTTTTCTTTGTCTTCTTCGCTTATTTCGATTTTTTCCTTAACTTTCCCATCAATTTCTAGGATATAGTCGTATATTTCCTCGAGGGTTGGCATTAGTGGTTTTTTCTCTTCATCGTTTACCCTGGTGAAGGTGTAGGAATTTACTGTTGCCTCATAGAAAAGGTAAAGATTTTTGATGTCTTTTTTATCTAGACTATCTAGGAAAAATAGTTTGCCGTAGAGGATGTAGTCTTCTACGGCTTTGTGAAGTCCGTCAATATCAACATCAATAGCAACTTTTTCGTCTGCTGTATTTATTTTTTCTTCTAGGTCTTTAAGCGCTTTTTCGAGGTCGTCTTTTGTGGCGGCTTTTTTGTTTGCTAGGTCTATATAAGGTTTTTCGTCAATTTCGTTAAGCTCTTTGGCTACTAGAATTTTTTCTAGTAGTTTGTAACGAGAGTCAAATTCCTCTTTATAAATAGGATCATTTTCGTAATCTTTAATGACTACTTCATTAGAATTTTCACTTTTTTCTTCTTGATTTTCTATAATATCATTTGTCAAAATATTGAAAAGTGACTGGTTTGATGTATCTTCGTCCGCTAAGACCTTGCTTGCTGGTCCAAAAACAAGGGCACAGGCAAGGGCAGTTGCTATAGTTTTTTTAAATTTATTCATAGATCTTCCTTTATTTTCCATTTGCATATACTACAATCATTATATTTATTTTTCCTATAAAATCAATGAAAAACCGTTTTTGTGGAAAGCTTTGTTTTTATGACATGGGTAAGATTATTTTTTATCTTTTTTTATTTAGATACAATATTTTGATAATAACCAATTAAGATTAGCAAATATTAAGCTATTTATTTTGCTTTAAAATAATAAACAAAAAAATTCGGACGCTTTAGCAAAAAAAACTAGAAAGGTTATTTGAGAATATATGAAAAAGCTGAGATTTACAGGATTTAAAGATTGATAAGACATATAAAAAAATCGAAGAGGAGGAAGACAGAAAAAGAAGACTAGCGGAGATGAAAGAGCAGCTCCGCCAGAAGACAGAAGAATTAAAGAACAATCCCTGCTAATTGACAACATTTAATATGGTATTATATAATTAATGCAAAAAAGGAGTTAAGATGAAAAAAATATTACTATGTCTAGTAATTTTAGCGACAGGCCTTACCGCTTGTGGCAAAAATGAAACTATAGAAAAACCAAAAGAAAAGGTCCAAACTGAGGTGAAAAATCCGAGCCTATCTAATATGGCAAGCGACAAAAGCTTTGAATTTGTAAAAAGAACTTTAGAAGAAAATCTGGCAACTGACAACGACATGGCAAAGGCTAATGTTAATAAATTCATGAACATGGTTTCTGATTATAATAAAAGTGTGGGCGAAGAAAATTTAATTGGTGATTTTAAAGAAGATATAAATCCGACTTATGAAGTGGGAAAGCTAATCGAAAATAGGGAAAAATCTGATAAAAATTATCCAGATACGAATTGCAGGATAAATGCATATTTGCTAGCTCTAGCCAATATGAAAGTCCAAAAAGCAGGCAATCCTGATGATGAGATGCTCTTTATGGATCTTGAAAAAATCAAGGAAGGAAAGATTTTTGACAGCCAAGTTAGGGAAACCTTTAGGAAATTTTTCTTAAGAGTCGCTACAAATTCTTCAAAAAATCCAGAAGAGCAAGCCAAGGTCATGGAAAAGTATTTCGAAGACTGGTCTTTTCCTAAAAATGCAAGCCTAGTCTCTGTAGTAATCCACGACAATCTGGACGGAAACTATTTATTTATTGGCCATATTGGAGTTCTTGTAAAAACCGATGAGGGATATCTCTTTGTAGAAAAAATCTCCTTCGAAGAGCCCTATCAAGCCATTAAATTTCCAAATAGACAAGCCTGCTATGGTTATTTGAAAGAAAAATTCAAAGACTACACCGACACAGAAGTCTGCCCACCTTTTGTGATGGACAATGGAGAATATGTGGGATAGGAAAATAGAAATAAAGCTTGGAATAAGGCCTGCGAGGAATCCTAGGAATAAGATGATAGCGACGCATAAACGGAACTTTTGATATAGACAGCGATGGAGGCCTCGTCTCAACGAGCCGACGGCCTAGCCTATTGTTTGAGACGGGTATCTGAGTTTGGGTTGGTTTTAAGGAATTTATATTATTTTTATATAGAAATTACGTTAAAACTTTGTGAAATAGTCAGAATAAAGCCCACCCACTCGAGGAGTGTAGCGACGAGAGGTCTCTATCGGCTCTCCCTGGTTTAGGATTCGCTCTTGCATCGGGATTATTTTATTAATTAAAAAGGATTAAGATGATAAGGAAACATAGACGGAACTTTTGATATAGAAAACTATAGGGGTCTCTCGTCGGCATAAGGCCTCTTTCGAGACGGTTAGTGTGAGCTTGTATTTGTCATGGAGGATTATATTTATTTATGGATAAAATATGAGAAAAGAATATGATATTAAAAAAATAAATCCTAGGAGAAATACTTATTTATCAAGGATTAGTAAAGTTACTTTAACTTTGAATTTGAAAGTTATCAATTATTTTGAAAAATTATCTAAAATTGATGGAATATCTTGCGAATATTTGATTAATATGTATTTGCTTGATTGTGTGAATAAAAAACTTAAGCCTAGTTTGGAATCGAAATAGCAAAAGAGAGCTTTCGCTTTGGCGAGGCTCTCTTTTTGGTTTTTTTAGCCTTGGAGTCCGTCGGCTTGTCTTTGCATGTTTTCAAAGACTATGTCGTGGATGTCGCCTAGGCTTGCGGCGTATTCTAGGACTTCCCATGGTTTGTTGGAGTGGAAGTGGATTTTTATAAGATCTTCATCTCCCACAGCAAGGAGGCTGTCGCCTTCTAGGTTTTCTGAAATGTAGTCGAAGATTTCGTCTTCGTCTAGGTCCTTATCTGTCTTTGCTATTAGCATTTGGCAGTCAAATTTGTATTCGATTTTTTCGCCTGGTTTAAATTCATTTTGCATAATATATACCTCATACTTTTTTTAATAATTGATTATTGATTTACTAAATTTTATCAACTGAGAAACATTCTCATTTATACTATACCCTAGTTTCTCCTGGTTAGGTTCTTTTTTAGTTCTTCTTCTAGGCTTCTGATTTCGGCACTAGCTTTTTCACGGTTTTTTCTGCCTTCTATTTGGATGTTTCTTACTTCTTCTATGGTTGAGATTAGGGCTTCGTTGGTGTGTTTGATTGTTTCTACGTCAACTATGCCGCGTTCTGTGGCTCTCGCTGTTTCTATTGTGTTTTGTTTTAGGGTGTCGGCGTTTTTCTTTAGTAGATCATTTGTTAGCTCTGTGACCATTTGCTGGGTTCTGATGGCTTGGTCTGTGTGGTGCATGCCTAGGGCTAAGACCATTTGGTTTTTCCAAAGTGGAATGGTTGTAACTATGGTTGTCTGGATTTTTTCTGCCATGATGGAGTTTGATGATTGAACCATCCTTATTTGGGGTGCCATCTGAATTGAGACCATCCTTGTGAGGTCTAAGTCGTGGAGTTTTTTCTCAAAACGGTTGGCCTGAGCCTTTAGGTCGTTGACCTTTTGGGCATCTAGGGGTAGGTTTGATTTGGCTGCTATATCTTCTAGGGCTGGTAGGTCGTTTTTGTATAAGTCTTCTAACTTTCTCTTGCCAGCTTCGATATACATGGATATTTCCTTGTAGTATTCCTCGTTTAAATCATACATCTGATCTAGCATGGAGATGTCTTTCATGAGGGTGATTTGGTGGTTTTCAAGGCTTCTTGCGACTTCATTTATATTTTTTTCGGTGGATTGGTATTTGACTTTGAGGTTGTCAATCTTATTGCCAGCCTTTTTTAAAAAGCCAAAAGGTCCCTTATTTTCTTCCCCATCGTCCATGGTTTTAATGTCCATTACTACTGTGTCTAGTAGTTTTCCGATTTCGCCTAGGTCCTTGTCTTTTACAGCATCTAGGGTCTTTTCAGAAAAGTTTGATATTTTCTTTTGGGCTCCTGACCCATATTGGAGGATGATGTTGGTGTTGTCTAGGTCGATTTTTTTGGAAAATTCGTCTATCATTTTTTCTTCGGCTTCTGTGAAGATTACCCTATTTTCAATTTTTTCTGGTTCTGCCTTTAGAATTTGGTTAAGTTTCTCGTCGTTTTCTTCAAATCCGTCTAGTTTTAATTCAATATCACTCATTTTCTGTGAAATCTCCTTCCAGTAGTCCTTCTTGTTTTAAAACAAGGTTAATAGTGTCAATATCAGTCTTTACATCCATTGCCCTGTCTGAAATCAGTTCTACCTTTACCTTGTCAAAGGCTTCGGTGATGGTGTTTATGGACGATTGTATTTCTACCATAGATTTTAAAATTTTGGCATCATCTGTGTCGATTTGCTCAAATTCTTGGTAGGATTCTACAAGTTTGGCTGCAGTTGGCATATAAAAATCGTTGAATTTATTAAGGCTTATAGCTTTTTCTGGATATTTTTTTACAATATTTAGTATATCTTCTATATTTTCAAAAAGTGGTTCTAGGCTTTTGTTAAAAGATAGGGATGTGATTGAATCTCTTCTTTTTTTCATTTCTTCAAGGAGTTTTTCACAATTTCCTATTATTTCTTCAGCTTGGTAGGTTGATAGGTCTTCAACTTGGCCGATTTCTTCTTTCTTGTAGGATGGAATTTTGCCTAAGTTTTCCTTATAGAGTTTAAAGGTTGGAATATCAAGGATAAAGATAGAGTCGTTTTCAACTATCCTTGCCTGTTTGAAGTAGTTTTGCTTCATAAAATATAGCAAATCCTTGATGGTTTCTTCCTCAGTTTGGCTTACTGAACTTGCTAGGTCTCTTATTGAAATTATGGTGTTTGACCCTAGTTCTCTTTTGTATCTAGAATAGTTTATGGCAAGCCTTTTGTAGTGGCTAGATAATTTCCACATGAGAACTGGTGCTGCCACAGCACCTCCTAGGAATAGTAGGCCAATGATGTACTCCCGAGTGTCAAGTGCGTCCATTCCTATAGCAAAAAGAGTCATAGACACAAGGACAGCCCCGATTTTTAATAGGATAGACTTGGTTTTTTCGGATGTTTTTTGTTCGCAAATATCAGGATTTTTCGCCGCTGGTAAATTTTTTTTATAACCTTTGGAAAAGCCTGATACTGCCTTATTTACAGAATTTTTAATTACTTCCCCAATTGATTCAAAATCTATATCGTCAAAGTCAAAATTGATATTAAAATTATCTTTTTGACTATATTTATCTTTCTTTTTCATTTTATCTCCTTACAAAAGGTGATCTTCCTCTCAGTAATATTATACTATAGGTTAATTATTTTTAAAATCATTAAGTCTGGTATTAATTATCTTGAAATTATTTTTGCATTTATTTTATATCTTTAATCTCATCAAAGAGGTCTTTATTTTTCTCAATGTCATTTCTATTACCAAAAACTACCAGGTTGTCAAGTTTCATTGCCTTATCAAAGCTGGCTTTTAGATTTTTGATGTCAGTAAGGTTGGTATTTTTGATTTCTTTAAGGATGTCGTCGTCTTTTTTTGCTGATGGAATCCTATAGTAGGCGTAGTCGCTATCTCCCTTTTGTTTTGGGCTTTTTGGTTTCAATATAGAACCCATTGAGGAAATCTTTTGGTTTTCAAAGTCTCTGTCGGTCATTTCAAGTTTTTCGGCGATTTCTCCGAGACTATCGAAAGCCTTTATTGTTGAAGTGATATTTGGGTCCCTGTAGGAGTAGGTTGCAAGCATCATTGACCTTGAGACAAACATTCCCGCTCCGTAGGCTCCTCCTTGAGCTCTGATTAGGGAGTAGAGGTATGGGTTTGACATGATTGATCCTGCTAGGAGGAATTTGCCGTCATATGATCCTTCAAAATCGTAAAGACAAGCTGATTTTGAGACGTAGTTAACATTTGCATCTGTCATTATTGCTTCTTTTTTTGCTTTGCTTTTAAATTCTATTTCTTGGTCGTTTTCTCTTTCTTTAAGATCGTTAAAAGTTGTATTTATTGCGTTTTTTATTAATTCGTAATTGTCTTTTTCTGTTTTTATATTTATAGAAAGGTCCTTGGTGAAAATCTTTTTGTAGACATTTTCAAGTTTTTCTTTTAGTGACTCAAAGTCATTTTCAGCAAGGGCAATATTTTCCTTAATGAAGTCATAATAGGCAAGGCCTGAGAGGTTTTCTTGGATAAAGGAATGTTTATCAATGTGGGCGTTTGCTCTATTTATGGCAATCATGTGACCAGTATCATACATTCTAGATTCAAAAACTGCCTTTCTAATCCTCAAAAGTTCTAGGATACGAGCCTTGTTTTCAAAAAGGGAAGAGGATGTGAAATCTTTTATTATTTCTGTAGCATCTTTGGCGTAGGTAGCAAGAGTCTTGTAACTTACCTTAAAAGTCCTGTCAATCTCATCAAGTCCCTTTCTAAAGGTCATGATGGAGAAGTTTAGTGAACCGAGTTTTTGCCAAATGAGGTCGTCAATTTCTGTGTATTTCATGTTTTTTGTGTCAACAGACCCTATTAATTCACCGAGAAGTTGAGCATATTTGAAGCTTTCAAGGTCTAGATGGTTGACATTAAAATACATATCAGTATAGATAAGACCCGCTGTGGCAAGGTCGTTAAACACGTATTCAAAGGTGTCAGTTTCGACTTCCCTAGGAACTGGAGTGGTCTTTGTAGGGACGTCTTTTATGTCAAGTTTTGGAATTGTCGCCTTTTCTTCTTCTGTATCCTCGCGGTCCTGGTAGGCCTTGAGCTTTTCTAAATCTTTTTTGATTTCCTCTAATTTTTCTGGAGTCATTTCTTCGTTGACCTTATCTAGGAAAGACTTAAAATCTTCCTCTTGCTTTTTATTGTAATCTAGTGAAGGCCTTGAAATATGAACCAGCTTTGTAGGATTGTCTAGGAAAAATTTCTTTATGAAATCTTCGTAATAGGAAGTGTCTATTAGAGCCTTTAATTCTTTTAAGTAATCAACTAGCCTAAAAACTTCAAAAGGATCAGCATCAAAGGACATTGACAAATAATAGTTTAGACCAGAATTTACAGAATTTAGATTTTCCCTCTGGGCGAAATCAAAGAGAGAAAAGGCTGATTTTAAGGCTTCTTTGTTGATTCCATCGCTTGCCTTTTGTAAGCCTCTTTCGATTATTTCTACAAAGTCATCTATTTTATTAGCGTCAGTTTTCTGAGCTAGGATAATAAGGCCAGACCTATTGCCGTAGGTATTTCTTGCATAGAAATATTCTGGAGACAATTTTTCCTGGATTTCATTTCTAATTTTTGACGAATCCATATTAAAAAGGGCATTTACAAGGATGGCTGCAGTCAGAGTTTCCTTGACATCTAGGGCAGAGTGGGTTAGCATGGCGTAGGTCAAATAGTCTTGACCTGGTTTTTCCTCACTTGCTGGATAGGTGGATTCGATTGGTTTTTCATAGAAATTTTCCTTAACTTCTATGCCTAAATCCATGGTCTTTGCCTCGTATTTTGACAAATATTCTTCGTCAAGCCTTGTTAAATAAGGGTCGATGTCGTCAATATTTCCATAATAGTAAATGTAGGCGTTTGAAGGGTGGTAGTGGTCAGCATAGAATTTTTGAAATTCTTTAAAGGTTAAATCCTTGATAAAACGAGGATCGCCGCCAGACTCGTACTGGTATGGGGAATTTTTATACAAATAGGTATTTATATCGTTATCTATGATGGATTCTGGATCGGAAAGAGCTCCCTTCATCTCGTTATAAACTACGCCCGAAACTCCCACAACCTCATCACCATCAAGGTCGTAGTGCCAACCTTCCTGGTCTAAGATTTCTTTTTTTTCTACAACAAGGGGCGCAAAAACTGCGTCAGTGTAGACGTCAACGAGGTTTCTAAAATCCTTGTCATTTTCGCTTGAAACAGGAAAGACAGTCTTGTCTGGGTAGGTCATGGCATTTAAAAAAGTCTGCAAACTTGAAGATGCCATTGCCATAAAAGGGTCTTTTGACGGATATTTGGCTGAACCGTTTAGGACAGAATGTTCCATGATGTGGGCCATACCCTTGGAATTTGTTGGTGGGGTCTTAAAACCAATGCCAAAGGTTTTGTTGGCGTCATCTTTTTTGGCGAAGACAATATTTGCCTTAGTTTTTTTGTGTCTATAATGGAAAGCTTCTATTCCTATAGCAGGGAAATTTTCACTTTTAATTAATTCGTAGTTTTTATTCATAATTCATCCTTTATTAAAAAATATTCTTATTAGGACTATACCATTCTTGACGGAGAGTATGAGAAATCCTGTTGACATTAGCAGAAAAACCTAGTAAAATTACATTAGAAATAAAATTGAGTTTCGAACGAAAGATGAAATATAAGAAATTAATATAGAAAATAAATAGAAAGGGAAAATTATGGCAAAATCTACATATGGTAGCTCTTATTTTGGAGTTTTGACTCCTAGAATGCAAAAATTAAGGGACGAACTTTTGGAAAAAACTCCTGAAATTTGTGTTGAAAGGGCAGAAATTGTTACAAAATCTTACAAGGAAAATCAAAATAAACCCCTACACATCAAGAGAGCCTTGATGTTAAAGGATATTTTGGAAAATATGACAATCTATATCGAAGAAGAAGGTCTAATTGCAGGCAATCAAGCTTCCTCAAATAGGGCTGCACCAATTTTTCCAGAGTATGCAATGAAATGGGTAATTGACGAGCTTGACGAACTTGAAAAGCGTGATGGAGATGTCTTTACCATTACAGAAGAAAATAAAGAAAAGCTAAGGAAAATTTATCCTTATTGGGAAAATAACACAATTTTCGATAAGGGAAAAGCCTATATGCCAGATCAGGCACAAAAATATGCAGACCTCGGTATAATTTCCTTTTTGGGCAAGGTCACAAGTGGTGACGGCCATTTTGCGGCCGATTATACCAATATGCTTAGGGTCGGCCTTAAGGAATACAAGAGAAGAGCAGAGGAAAAATTAAGAAATCTTGACTTATCAGATTATAAAAATATCAAAAAAACCTACTTTTACAAGGCTTGTATCATTGTAATAGACGCTGTTAGGGACTTTGCCCTAAGGTATGCAGTCCTTGCGGAAGATATGGCAAGATCTACAACAGATGCTAAAAGAAAAGATGAGCTACTAGAAATTGGTCAGATGCTAAGAAGGGTTCCTTACGAACCAGCTAAGACTTTCAAAGAAGCAGTCCAAGCTATTTGGTTAGGCCACCTTATCTTACAAATCGAATCCAATGGTCACTCAGTTTCTTATGGTAGGGTTGACCAATACCTAGATCCTTTCCTAAAGCAAGACTTGGCCTGTGGCAGGATTACAGAAGATGAAGCAAGCGAAGTTCTTGTAAATTTATGGCTTAAAACCTATTCTATAAATAAGGTAAGGCCTTGGGGACATACAGTATTTTCTGCAGGCAGTCCTCTTTATCAAAATGTAACTATAGGTGGACAGACTAAGGATAAAAAAGATGCCACAAACAAGACAAGCTGGCTAATTTTAAAGACAATAGCCAAGTGCCACCTTCCTCAACCCAACCTCACAGTTAGATACCACAAAAATCTGCCGGATGATTTCATGAAGGAATGTCTAGAGGTAATCAGGTGTGGCTTTGGCATGCCAGCCTTTAACTCTGACGAGGTAATAATCCCATCCTTTATAGAAAAAGGCGTTAAGGAAGAAGATGCCTACAACTACTGTGCGGTAGGTTGTGTAGAAACAGCTGTTCCTGGCAAGTGGGGTTATAGGTGCACAGGCATGAGTTTTTTAAACTTCACCAAGGGAATTTTGATTGCCATGAACGGCGGTAAAGACCCAGCGACAGGCACTTTATTAATTGAAGATGTCAAAGAATTCAAAGACCTAGATAATTTTGAAGAATTTATGGAATCTTGGGATAAGACAATCAGGGAAATGGCAAGGCAAACCGTTGTTGTAGACTCAGTTTGCGATATGATTCAAGAAGAAAATACAGCTGACATTTTGGCAAGTGTCCTAACAGACGATTGCATAGAAAGGGGCCTAACCATGAAGGAAGGTGGAGCGGTTTATGACTTCATATCTGGTCTTCAAGTGGGTATAGCAAATACAGCAGATTCTCTTGCAGCCATTAAGAAAACAGTTTTTGAAGATAAAACAGTTGGAAAGGAAGAATTGTGGACTGCCCTCATGGATAATTTTGAAGGACCTAGAGGTGAGGAAATAAGAGAGCTTTTAAAGGCTGCTCCAAAATACGGCAATGATGATAATTACGTTGATATGCTGGGAACAAGAGCCTACAATTCCTATATATATGAAATTAAAAAAGCAAAAAACACCAGATACGGTAGGGGGCCAATCGGTGGATGCTACTACGCAGGCACCTCATCAATTTCAGCGAATGTTCCTCAAGGAGCAGGCACTCTTGCAACACCAGACGGAAGAAAAAAAGGCGAAGCCCTAGCAGAAGGATGTTCGCCAAGCCACGGATCAGACTTAAATGGCCCAACAGCAGTCCTAAAATCTGTAGCCAAACTCCCAACCAGGGACATCACAGGTGGAGTTTTATTAAACCAAAAAGTAACTCCAACAATGTTAGATAAGCCAGGCAACAAGGAAAAACTAATAAGCCTAACTAGAGCCTTCTTTGACGGTCTTGAAGGCTACCACATCCAATATAACGTAGTAGACAGGGCAACTCTGATAGACGCTCAAATCCATCCAGAAAAACATAAAAACCTAATTGTAAGGGTAGCAGGATATTCAGCCTTCTTCAACGTCTTGTCAAAAGATACCCAGGATGATATTATAGCAAGGACTGAACAAAATCTATAGAGAGAAAAGGGGCAGCCCCTTTTCTTACATATCCTCATTTTGATTATATTGAATAAGATATTAATCTTATAAAATACTATTCCACTTACAGTTGAATCTTCGTCAAAGGGGGAAACCCTAGGGAACGTTTCGCACGTTCCCTCATCGGTTTCCCCCTTACACCCCCATTCCGTTACACCCTCCGGGCGACCCCTCTCGGGGGAAGATGAGTTTGCCTAGCGGCAAACTATTGATATGGGGGTTCCGCTGTATAATTTGATAGAATATCCATACTTTTTTGAAATTCAGTCGGCTAAAATTTGATAACTCGCTATCGCTCAAACAATCAAATTTTTTAACGCCGACTAAATTTCAAAAATACTAGGTCTTAAGTTATCGTTATACAGCAATGTTTGGCAAAGCCAAATGAGCCGAGCAGTTCTGGAACTTCGAGACCAATTCTCTAATTTATCAGTTAAAGATTTCTAATCAAGGGTTGCGTTAAGAAAATCGCTTGTTTGAGCGTAGCGAGTTTGCGATTTTTAGCAACCTGACGATTAGAAAACTGTGGGGAGATACGTAATCTTATACAAGCTTATTCTCTCTACACAAAAAAGCTTGCCGAAAAGGCAAGCTTCATTATCCGCACTCCGCCAAGGAGCCGCTCGGGGGTGTAGCCGAGTGGGGTTTAAGGGGAGGCGGGTGAGGGACCCTGCGGAAGGTCCCTTGGGCCTCCCCTTTTTACGGAGTGGGCATGTAAATGACCAAAAATCTATAAAAGATAGAATTACGAAGAAAAATGATGGGTAAAAAAGAATAATTAAGCTACAAAAATAAAATTTATGCAGAAACAAAAAATGATATCTCATCTCGGATGAGTAAGGAAGGAAATTTTATGAAACTACTAATTGACGATGCAAACCTAGATGCTATCAAAGCTATCGTAGCCTTATACCCAATTGATGGGGTTACTACAAATCCTAGCATTTTATCAAAAGCCGGAGAAAATCCTAGAGAAAGGCTTTTAAAAATTAGGAAGTTGATAGGAGAAGAAAGAGATCTTCATTGCCAGGTTGTGGCTAGTTCTAAAGAGGAAATGAAAGAGCAGGCTAGAAAACTTGTGAAGCTTTTGGGAGAAAACACCTATATCAAAATCCCTTCAAATGGTGAGGGCTTTAAGGCTATGGAAGAATTAAATAAAGAAGGAATCAAAATCACAGCAACAGGTATTTATTCACCCCTTCAAGGCTTTCTAGCAGCCAAGGCTGGGGCAAAATACCTTGCTCCTTATGTAAATAGGATTGATAATCTAGGCTACGACGGTCTAGCTGTGGCTAGAAAAATCCAAAATATTCTAGAAGCAAATGACTTTGACGCAGAAATCCTAGCTGCATCTTTTAAGAATTCCAACCAAGTCCTAGACCTTGTAGAAAGAGGAGTAGGGGCTTTGACTCTATCTCCAGATGTCTTCAAAAACCTTGTAAATGACAGAAATGTTGACTTTGCAATCAAAACCTTTGAAGATGATTTTGCAAAAATTCTAAATGAAGGAGATAGTTTCTCTGATATTTTGTAATTATTTACCATTTTTAGATAGAATAAAACGCAGAAAATAACATGTGCCAACTATTATAGAAGTAATCCCAACGAATTTGTTTAAATCTTTAAATAAAAAGTGTAAAATTATGCCTAAAAAAATCAATAATAAACTATTATAAATATCTTTTTTGTTCATTTATTCACCTCTTTAAAAATATCTACTTATATTGTAGCAGGATTTTTTAAGATAAGATTAATTTTACGCCAGAGGCCTTTAGCTGGTCTTTGGCTTTTTTGTTTATATTTTTATCGGTCACAACCCTGTCAACTTTATCTAGAAGACCTAGAGAAAGGCTGCCAGTTGTTAAAAATTTGTGGCTTTCTGTAAGGACTATCACAGAATTGGCACGGTCTGCCATGTGTCTTACAGCTTCACCTCTGAAGGGGTCTTTGTTGGAAAATCCCCATTCTTCCGAATATCCATCAGCTCCAATAAAAAGCTTATCCACCTTGTAATTTTTGACAGAATCAGCAAGGATAGGACCGATTAAAACTTGACTTTTTGTTTGGTAGATACCACCTATTACTATTATTTGAACATCTGAATCTTTTATGTAATCAGCGATAAAGATTGAATTTGTAATGATTGTGACGTTTTTCTTGCTCTCGGCGAGTTTTTTTGCGAAAATAGCACAGCAAGATCCACTTTCTACCATTATAGTTTCTCCATCAGCAACTAAGTCGACAGCTTTTTTGGCAATCTCGGTTTTTTCTTTGAAATGGTAGGAAAGTTTTCTTGAGATGGAGTCATCATCAATTAGCTCAGCAAAATTGTGGGTGCGTCTGATAAGGCCGGCAGAGTCAAGGTCTGTCAAGTCTTTTCTCATGGTTACTGTGGAAACATCAAAGATTTCCGCTAGGTCTGTCACCGATACTTTTTTCTTTTTGTTTATTATTTCTACAAGCTTGGCTTGTCTTTCTTCTTTGTTCATAAAACCTCACACAAAGGCGTTAATTCCTTCTTTTCTCAATATTTGGACCAGTTTTTCTAGGTCAGAGTCACTTAGAGCTTTTTTATCACTATACTCGTATTTTATCCCGTAGTTTTCATATTTGCCCTTGCCGTACTGGTGGAAGGGTAGAAGTTGGACTTTTTTTACGCCAAGATTTTTAAAAAGTCTGGCAAATTCTAAGGCGTCTTTTTCTGAAAAATTAAAATCAGGAATCACAGGAATTCTTACCAGGTAATCTTTGGCATATTTTGTGATTTTTCTAATATTTTCTAAGATAAGTTCGTGAGTCACACCAGTTTTCTCATGGTGAATCTCATTATTCCAATGTTTGCAATCGACTATAAAGAGGTCGAGGGTAGGCAAAAGCTTCTCTATATTTTCATACTTGGTGAAAAGTGTAGTTTCGATAGCTGTGTGAAGCCCATTTTCCTTGAGCTTTTTTACTAATTCAATAAGTAAAGGTGCTTGCATAAAGGCTTCGCCACCAGAAATAGTCACACCTCCCTTAGAAGACTTGTAGAAAACCTCATCTTCCATGGCTATTTCAACAAGTTTGTCGGTAGTGATTGGTCTTCCAACTTGGCTGTATTTTATATTTTTATCATAAATCCCCTTTGATTTAAGCACATCATAAAACAAATCGTCTTCTATAATATATCCGTTTTCGTCAAAATTCACCTCATCTTTTTTTAAATCAAGTTTTGTCTTTCCTTTATCGTCTATAAAGATATTTACAAAAGGATTTTGGCTTTCTGGATTGGAACACCATTTGCAAGCTAAAGGGCAACCCTTAAGAAAGATTGTAGTTCTAATGCCAGGCCCATCTTGGAGGGAAAATTTTTGTATATTAAAAATTATTATTTTATCATCTGTCATCTTAATTCTCCTATATTTGCAAGTATACAACTTTTATACAAAATTTCAATAGATTTCATACGAAAGAATTAGAAAGAGATATTTTGGGTAATAATATTATATATTAGGAAAGGAAGGAAAATGAAATTAGGAATAATTGGGGCAGGGAAAATTGCCCAAGAAGTTTTAACTTTTATCAATAGCATTGAGAATATCGAAACTGTTGCAATTGCAGCAACGCCAAGGAGTGAAGAAAAACTAAAAAAATTATCGGAGGAATATAGAATCGGCAAATATTACACCGATTACGAAGATTTGATAAAGAACCCAGAGGTAGAGGTTGTCTATGTGGCTTTGCCAAATAATCTCCACTATGAGGTTATGGATAAGGCTCTTGATTACGGTAAGGATATCATCTGCGAGAAGCCTTTTACGGCAAATATAAACCAGGCTCTAAAGATTTTTAAAAAGGCAGAAAGTAAGGATAGGATAATTCTTGAAGCCTCGTATCCTTTAACTATTCTCAATATTCTTCTAGGTACGACCGTTTCAGACAAGGCGATATTGCTCCAGCTTTCTCTCTAGAAAATGCCGGTGGAGCTTTGATGGATTTAAATATATATAATATCGACTACGCCATAAATTTATTTGGTAGACCAAAAGATGTGAGATATTTCCCAAATATTGAAAAATCAATCGACACTTCAGGAGTTTGTCTACTAGACTATGATGACTTTAAGCTAGTAAGTATAGGGGCCAAAGATAGCACTGCAAGCCTTGTAAACACAATTCAAGGTGAAGATGGTACTATAGAGATTCCAGATGCTTTAAATTCTTTTGGCTCTTATAGAATGATGGAAATAGGCGGGGAATATGCAAACTACAATATTAATGAGGACAAATCTAGACTTTATTATGAATTTGTAGAATTTGAAAAAATCATAAGAAAGAGAGATATGGAAAGGGTAAATGAGTTAAAAGAATTAACCCTAATAACCACAGAAACCATAAATCAAGCGAGAATTGAAGCGGGGATATTCTTTCCAGCAGATAGCGAATAAAAATTTTAGAAATTTTAGAAAAAATATCGAAAAAGTATAAAAAATTCATAGATATCGTTTCCGTTTTTTGTATTAATGTGATATAATATAAATGTAGATTTGTGTGTGAAATACAATATAAAATTATTCGGCAAACCCTACTTCTTATAAGAAGCCTTTTATGGAATGTTTTTTTGGTAATTATTAGGCGAAAAAGGAGTAGGGGAAAAAGCGGACTAATAGATATAGGATGGTAATGATTTTTAAGCAGGGGGCAAGACTTTGAAAGTTCAAAGACTTTATTCCTCGATAGGACGATTTGCCTTGGCAAATTCGCCCGAAAACTTTGCCAAGGCAAATAACGAAAATATATTTATTCTCTATAAAAAGATCTTATACTGTATAAAAAGCAAATCACAGGCATTCAGAGAGTGCAAAAAAACAAAATAACTGGATTATTCCAGTGAATAAAAGAAAGGAGAGATGTTATGGTAGGAATCATCCTTGCAAGCCACGGGGCTTTTGCAGAGGGGATCAAGGAGTCTGCTCAAATGATTTTTGGTGAACAAGATAAGTTTGAAGCAGTTGTTCTTAAGCCTAGTATGGGTCCAGATGAATTTAGAGCTAATTTAGAATCTGCTATAGAAAAAGTCGATTCTGAACAAATCCTAATTTTATGCGACCTATGGGGCGGCACACCTTTTAATCAATCTTCAGCTGTTTATGACGGACATGAAGAAAATTGGGCCATTGTTGCAGGTCTTAACCTTCCTATGGTAATCGAGGCTTTATCTGAAAGATTTACAAGTGAATCTAGTCATGAGATTGCCAAGGTTATCATAAACAGTGCTAAAGAAGGCATTAAGGGAAAACCTGATGGTGTAAACCCAGTGGAAAAGGCTGTAGCAGACGATGAGAATACTGACAGTGAAGTTGAGAAAAAGGTTGTAGGAGGAACTATTCCTGAAGGTACAGTTCTTGGCGATGGCAAGATTAAAATTGGCCTTGCTAGAGTTGATACAAGACTTCTTCATGGACAAGTTGCTACAAATTGGACAAAGACAGTAGCTCCAGATAGAATTATTGTTGTTTCAGATAAGGTTTCTCAAGATGAACTTCGTAAGTCAATGATTATGGAGGCAGCTCCTCCAGGAGTTAAGGTTCACGTTATTCCAATTAAGAAGATGAACGAAATCAACAAGGATCCACGTTTTGGTCTAACTAAGGCTATGCTTTTATTTGAGACGCCTCAAGATGTTTTAGAATATGTTGAAGGTGGAGGAGATTTAGAAGAAATTAACCTTGGTTCTATGGCTCACTCAAAGGGTAAGGTTGTTGTGACAAACGCCCTTGCTATGGGTGCTGATGATGTAGAAACTCTTGAGAAATTAAAGGCTAAAGGCATCAAGTTTGATGTTAGAAAGGTGCCAGGCGATAGAGCTGAAAACATCGATGGTCTTCTTAAAAAAGCGAAAACTGAATTAAATATATAGGAGAGATTAATGAGTTTTATTAATATTATTTTAATCGGCATAGTAGCTTTCCTTGCAGGTTGTGAAGGTATTTTGGACCAATTCCAATTCCACCAACCAATAGTTGCTTGTACTCTTATAGGTCTAGTAACTGGTCACCTTAAGGAAGGTATTATACTTGGCGGTTCACTTCAAATGATTGCCCTAGGTTGGGCAAATATTGGTGCGGCTGTAGCACCAGATGCTGCTTTGGCATCAGTAGCTTCAGCTATTATCATGGTTCTTGCCCTAGAAGGTGGCGATGCCAATGCGACAGATGCTATTAACACATCTATAGCTCTTGCAATTCCTCTTTCAGTAGCAGGACTTTTCCTTACAATGATTGCAAGAACATTAGCTATTCCAATAGTTCACGGTATGGATTCTGCAGCAGAAGATGCTAACTTTGGTAAAATCGAAACACTTTCATGGCTTGCAGTAGTTATGCAAGGTGTTCGTATCTTAGTACCAGCACTAGCTCTTTGCTTTATTTCACCTCAAGCTGTTACAGATTTATTAAACAGAATGCCAGAATGGCTAACAGGTGGTATGGCAGTAGGCGGCGGCATGGTAGCAGCAGTAGGTTATGCGATGGTTATCAATATGATGAGCACAAAAGAAACATGGCCATTTTTTGCCCTTGGTTTTGTTTTCGCAGCTATCCCATCACTAACTCTTATTGCCCTTGGTGCTATAGGTGTAGTTCTTGCTATTATCTATATGACTCTAAAGGGTCTTGCTACATCTAACCCAGGTGGAAATGCAGGTTCTGGTGATCCACTTGGCGATATAATCAACGATTATTAAGGAGATGCTATGACAGATACAGTAAATAACAAAAAGGTAGTTCTTTCAACAGACGCTCGTAAAAAAGTATGGTGGCGTCACCAATTCCTTCAAGGTTCTTGGAACTATGAAAGAATGCAAAATGGTGGTTGGGCATTTTCAATAATTCCAGCTATCAAAGAATTATATACAGAAAAAGAAGATCAAGTAGAAGCTCTTAGAAGACACTTAGAGTTCTACAACACCCACCCTTATGTATCAAGCCCAGTTATGGGTGTAACCCTTGCCATGGAAGAAGAAAGAGCAGCAGGTACACCAATTGATGATGCTGCTATCCAAGGTGTTAAGGTAGGTATGATGGGACCTTTAGCAGGTGTAGGTGACCCAGTATTCTGGTTTACAATCCGTCCAATTCTTGGTGCTTTAGGTGCATCACTTGCTCTATCAGGCTCTCTTGTAGGACCATTATTATTCTTCATAGTATGGAATGCTATAAGAATGATATTTGAGTGGAAGACTCAAGAAATGGGCTATAAAGCAGGTAACCAAATTACAAAAGACCTTTCAGGTGGACTTTTAGGTAAGGTAACCCTAATGGCATCCATTCTTGGTATGTTCATAATCGGTGCCCTAGTACAAAGATGGGTATCAATCAACTTTGCAGTAAAAGTTGCAGAAATTACCCAACAACCAGGTTCTTACATTGATTGGGCAGCCCTTCCAGCAGGAGCTGAAGGTATCCAAGAAGCCCTAAAACAATTTTCTGCTATAGGACCTACAGCCCTAGATCCAGTTAAAGTTACAACCTTACAACAAAACTTAGACTCACTAATACCAGGTCTGGTTCCACTATTACTAACACTTGGTATTTGTAAATTGCTAAAGAAAAATGTATCACCAATTGTAATTATCATTGCCCTATTTATCATAGGTATAATTGCTAGATACTTCCACATAATGTAGCATGGTAGAAAGTCAAAATACTAAGATAGACTTTAAAACTAAGGCAAATTTCCTAGGAGGCCTCACCAGTCGTGGGGACCTCCTTGTAGGAAATAAGGCCATAGAGTATTACAACGAAAGAAATGTAAGAGATTATATTCAGATACCCTATACAGAAATAAAGATGGTAACGGCAGCAGTTATCTTTAACAAAAAGATTACTCGTTTTGCTATTCACACCAAAAGTAATGGTGATTTCGTATTTAATAGTCCAGAAAATAAAGCTATTTTAAGAGCTTTAAACAAGTACCTTCCAGATAATAAATTAAGAAAATCTTTGACTGTGTGGGACTATGTGAAGAAAAAATTTAAGAAATAGACTCCCGGGTTTGGGAGTTTTGTTTTCTCATAAGTGAAAACATTTTCTCGAAAAGGTAGAAATTTTATTCGAAATACTATATAATATTATTATAAATATAAAAATGGACATTTTATTAACAATAGATTAAGTCCAGAAGGAGATTATTATGAAAAATTATCAGACATCTAAGATCAGGAATTTAGCCTTAGTAGGGCATTCGGGTGCAGGTAAAACATCACTTACTGAATCCCTTCTACTAAAGACTGGAGTTATAGATAAAAAAGGTAGGATAGAAAACGGAAACACTGTTTCTGACTATGAGAAACAAGAAAAAAAGAGAAATATATCTCTACAAACATCAATAATTCCAATAGAGTACAACGATTTCAAACTAAATTTCATAGATTCTCCAGGATTTTTTGACTTTGAAGGAGAAGTGCTCCAAGCTTTAAGAGCTGCTGAAAGTGCACTTTTTGTAATAGACGGTGAAAAGGGAATCGAAGTTGGTACAGAAAAATATTGGAAATATACCCAAAAGATTAACTTACCATCCGTTATCTTCATTAATAAACTAGATAAGGAAAACGCTAATTTCAATAAAGTTGTTTCTGACCTTCATATCGAATTTGGTAAGAAAATCATTCCTCTAACCCTTATGCTTGGCCAAGGCGAGAACTTTGAGGGCATAATAGACGTTATGGAGAAGAAAGCATATTCTTACGAAAATGACGAAAAGAAAGAACTAGAAATTCCAGAAATCAGAGTAGCAGAAGTAGAAGAAGTTTACAACAAAGTTATAGAGGCTGTTGCTGAATCTGATGATGAATTAATGGAAAAATTCTTTGAAGGTGAAGACTTTACAGAAGAAGAAATTAAAGAAGGTCTATCTAAGGCCATCCTTGAAGGTAAAGTTGTTCCACTTATAGCAGGTTCTACAGAAAAAATGATAGGTCTAACATCTCTACTTGATGTGATTTGTAAATATATGCCATCAATAGATGATGAATCTGCAAACATTGGTTTTAGAGTAGCTGACGGATACGAAGCATTCGAAACAAAAGAAGATGCACCATTCTCAGCTGTGGTATTTAAAACCCTTGCCGATCCATTTTTGGGTAAAATTTCTATCTTTAAGGTAGTAAGCGGTTCTATCTCAAAAGACGATAAACTTTACAATGCGACTAAAGATGCAGATGAGAAAATCGCATCCCTATTCTACCTAAGAGGTAATGAGCAAATTAAGACTGATAAGGTCGTTGCAGGTGATATCGGAGCTTTCGCTAAGCTTGAAAAGACACAAACAGGCGATACCCTTTGCTCAAAAGAAAACAAAATCGAATACAAGAAGATTTCTTATCCAAAACCAGTTTTATTCTACGCAATTAAGGCAGTAAGCCGTGCTGATGAGGATAAGATTTCAGAAGCTTTACAAAAACTTAACGAAGAAGACCCAACCTTTGCAAACGAGATGAACAGAGAAACAAGCCAACAAGTATTATCAGGTCTTGGCAATGTTCAGCTTGAAGTTTTGATGGATAAATTAAAAGATAATTATTCTGTAAATACAGAAATTATAGAATACAAGATTCCTTATAGAGAGACAATCAAGGGCAAATCAGATGTTCAAGGTAAACACAAAAAACAATCCGGTGGTGCAGGCCAATACGGTGATGTATTTATCAGATTTGAACCAAGTGAAGAAGATTTTGTCTTTGACGAAGAAGTATTCGGCGGTGCTGTACCAAAGAACTATTTCCCAGCAGTAGAAAAAGGACTTGAAGAATCCTTATCAGAAGGCCCACTTGCAGGCTACAAGGTTACAGGCATCAAGGCAACTCTTTACGATGGTTCTTACCACCCAGTTGACTCAAATGAACAAGCTTTCAAAACAGCAGCAAGAATTGCCTTCAAGAAGGGTATAGAAGAAGCTGACCCAATCTTACTAGAGCCTGTTATGAGTCTAGAAATCAACGTTCCAGACGAAAACATGGGAGATGTCATGGGCGATATGAACAAGAGACGTGGTAGAATTTTAGGTATGGAACCACAAGCAGACGGCAGCCAAGTTATAAAAGCGGAAGCTCCACTTTCTGAAGTTCTAACCTACGCCATCGACCTTAGAAGCCAAACATCAGCTAGAGGATCATTTTCAATGGACTTTGTAAGATATGAAGAAGTTCCAAAAGAAATCACACAAAAGGTTATAGAAAGCAAGAAAGAAGACTAATAATATCAGGAGGCAGCAATGGCAAAGTGGGAAATATTAGATATAGATCCTTACTTAAGTGACTATGAAAACGACATAAATCTTAGGATGGATAGGCTAGAAGAGCAAAAAAAGAATTTTTTAGCTGGTGGTAAATCACTTAAAGAATTTGCCAATGCTCACAATTACTACGGCTTCCACAAGGTAAAGGGAGGCTGGATTTATAGAGAATGGGCACCAAAGGCAGATGGGCTTTATCTTATAGGTGATTTTAATAATTGGGATAAGCACTCCCACCCTCTTAAGAAAATAAACAGCGAAGACTGGGAGATTTTCATTAAGGGGGTAAGGACTATCCCTCACAAAAGCCGACTAAAAGTCCTAGTTGATGCCAATGGAGGAATCAAAGAAAGAATTCCGCTTTTCGCAAGAAGGGTAGAAAGGAATGAAGACTTAGATTATGCAGCCATTTTAGAAAATCCACGAAAAGATTTTGAGTGGACAGATAAGGATTTTAAAATTCAAAACAAAGACCTTCTAATCTACGAAGCCCATATTGGCATGGCAGGTGAAGAAGGAAAGGTTGCGACCTATAAAGAATTTGAAAAATATATCCTTCCTTCATTTGGCTACCAAGTGGCAAATTTCTTTGCACCATCTTCTTGGTACGGGGAAAGTAAAGACCTAAAAAGCCTTATAAATAAAGCCCATGAAATGGGACTAAATGTGATAATGGACTTGGTTCATTCTCATTCAGTAAAAAATACAGCCGAAGGCATAAACGAGTTTGACGGCACAGACTACCAATTTTTCCATGCGGGAGAAGAGGGAAATCACCCAGACCGGGATAGCAAATTATTTGATTATCACAAGGGAGGAGTCGTTCACTTCCTGCTTTCAAATGTGAAATATTGGCTAGAAGAATTTCACTTTGATGGCTTTAGGTTTGATGGAGTTACATCCATGATCTATAAAAACCACGGACGTGGAGAAGCCTTTGACTCCTACGGCAAATACTTTTCTATGAATACTGATATAGATGCCCTAAATTATCTGCAAATGGCAAACGAACTTATAAGAGAAATAAAACCAAAGGGCATAACTATCGCAGAGGATATGTCAGGTATGCCTGGTATGTGTATTCCTGTAAACCAGGGCGGAATTGGTTTTGACTATAGACTTGCAATGGGTATGCCAGATTTTTGGGAAAGAACACTAAAAAAAGATGACCACGATTGGGATTTGCCAAATATGTGGTATGAACTTACAACCCACAGACCAAATGAAAAGAGAGTCGGATATGTAGAAAGCCACGATCAGGCCCTAGTAGGATCAAAAACCACAATCTTCCAGCTAGCTGACGCTGTGATGTATGATTCTATGGCGCTTGATATCCATAATTTTGAGATAGACCGTGCCATAGCCTTACACAAGATGATTAGGTGGATAACCCTATCTATGGGAGCTGATGCTTATCTGAACTTTATGGGCAATGAATTTGGCCATCCAGAATGGATTGATTTTCCAAGAGAGGGAAATAACTATTCCTTCCACTATGCCCGTCGTCAATGGTCTCTTAGAGATGCGGATTATCTAAAATATAAGTTTTTGGCAGATTTTGATAAGGCTATGCTAGAATTTGCCAAGGAAAATGACCAGCTAGGAAACGAAACCTACAGACTTTGGATAGATAATGATAGGAAAATCATAGCCTTTAGAAATAAGGACATAGTTTACCTATTTAACTTCCACCCAGCAAATTCTTACGAATCCTTCCACCTACCAATTCACGATATTGGACAGTTTAAGGTGGTAATGGATACTGATGAGGAGAAGTTTGGAGGTTTTAATAGAATAAGCCAAGGAGTCACCTACAATACAGAGAGACTTCCTGGAACAGATTATGATGGCATCAAAATTTACATCCCATCAAGAACAGCCCTCGCTCTAAAAAAGGTCAAATAAATGAGAATAATATGTTTGGGAGATTCCTTCACAGAAGGTTATCTCGTCGAAGATAAATCTTATACCCGCTTTCTTAGTAAGGCGGGTTTTGATATTGTAAATCTTGGTAAAAATGGCTCGACAAGTGCGGATATGCTAGAAAGATATCAAAGTTTTGTGTCGAAATCAAAAGACTCTGAACTATTGATAGTTTTTGGTGGTACAAATGACTTTATGCTTGGCTTTTCTGTGGATTTTGTATTTAGAAAGCTAAAAAGTATAGTAGAGCTAAAAGAGGCGGGGAAGGTTTTAGTCATAGCTCCACCCTTTGTCGAAGAAGACGAATTTTATCCGATTTATGGTGAAATAAATGCAAAAATCGCACATCTTAAGGAAAAAATCAAGACAATGGGAGTGGGCTTTATTGATGCAGAAGAAATTCATGGTCATTACCTGGATGGGGTTCATCTCGCAAGTGACTTTCATAAAAACCTAGCTGAAAAAATTATAGAAAAGATTGGAGAATAAATGGAAAATTTCGACAACCTAGTTATTGAAAACCTAGAAGAAAACAAGATGATAAAAGACCTTATGAAAAATGCGATAATAGCAAAACTTGTAACCATTGCCCTTGCAATTATTGCAGGCTATATTCTTATAAAGCTTGCAGGAAAAGGTCTAGAAAAGTTACTCACAAAAAACAAAGATACAAGAGTCACAAATGCCGCTAAAGTTAAGACAGTTAGCAGACTACTTTATTCTATAATTAAGTTTGTTGTAATTTTTATAGTGGTAAATATCATCCTTGATTCAGTTGGAATAAACACATCTTCCCTAATAGCTACAGCAGGAATCGGAGGTATCGCAATAGCTTTTGGATCACAAACTGTCATCCAAGACTTTATCATGGGAATATTTATCCTGATAGATGATAGAATAAGAGTTGGCGATTGGGTAATTGCAGCAGGCTGCGAAGGGGAAGTCGAACAATTAAATTTAAGAACTATTGTAATTAGAGATTTTAATGGGTCAGTTCATATCATCCCAAATTCACAAATTGCTAGTGTGCAAAATTTCAACAGAGGAAATAACCTTGCTCAAGTCACATTTTCTTTACCATATGAGGTAAGCCTTAAAGAAGCCAAGGAAATCATAGACTCAGTTGCCGAAAAATTAAAAACTGACCCAAATTTTGAAGGCAAAATAACAAAAAGATTTGAATTCTTTGAAATTTCTTCCTTTGAGACATTCTCCTACCTAGTAAAAATGACAGCGACAACAAAAGAAGGCTATCAATGGATGTACCAAAGAGCAGCAAGAGCCCTAGTCAAGGAAGAAATGGAAAAAAGGAATATAAGGACGATGAAAGTGGAGTTGGAAAATGAAAAAATACAAGTTAAATGACATTATAACCCTCAAAAAAGGTCATCCGTGTGGGGAAAACCTCTGGGAAATCGAAAGACTAGGCGCAGACATCAAATTAAGGTGTATGGGCTGTGATAAAATTATTTGGATGAAAAGACTTGATTTTGACAAAAAAATTAGAAAAATAAAAGATAAAGATGGTAAAATGGTTTCCATAGTAAACTACGAACCAGAAGATTAAAAAACTCCTAGCTGGGATAATCTCAGTTAGGAGCTTTTTGTGTCATTGGATTTGGATGTATTAGATAAATATAAATAAATCTAAATACTAGCCTCATAAATTGCAGCAATTGACTTATCTAATTTTTCGCTAAATTCTTCATCGCTATCATTTACATTAAGACCCTCAGCGAGAGCTCTTGAGAAAGATGCGATAATATTTTTGTTAGCCTTAAGTTTTTCATTTGCCACATCCCTACTATAACCACCAGAAAGTGCTACAATCCTAACAGTTTGTGGATAATCTAAAAGGTCGTCATAGTGGCCGGCTTCTTCTGGTAGAGTAAGCTTAAAGATAAACTTATAATCGTCGGGAATAGTTTTTAAAGCTTCGATAATGTAAATATTTAAACAATCTTCAATTTTAGCCTTATCTTTAGCATGGATATCAACCTCTGGTTCAATAATAGGCACAAAACCAGCGCCGAAAATTTTCATAGCATAGTCAAATTGTTGGTCAACAATATCCTTAATGCCCTCTTCGTTATACTCATAAATAACAGAACGCATCTTAGTTCCAAAGATATTTCTTTCTTTTGCATTTTCTAAAAGCTCATCCAAACCCTTCATAGGTTTCATAAGACAGACGCCGTCATTTCTCTCAGCTAATCCTTCATCCACCTTAAGAATAGGAACTATACCTTTTTCTTCCCAAAGGTAATCTGCAGTATACTTTCCTTCGATTTTAGAGTTCATAGTCACCTTAAATAAAATCGCAGCGAGGATCCTCTCCTTATTAAAAGCCTTATTAGTAATAATTCTTTTTCTCATCTCGTGAACGAGATTAAACATTTCCTCATCATTCGAATAACTATCTTCACCAAGGCCGTAAAGCTTAAGAGCCTTAGGAGTAGAACCACCGCTTTGATCAAGAGCGGCTATAAAACCATCATCGTTTGTCATCCTTCTTAATTGTTCAGAATTCATAATTGCCTCCTAATATACATATACCCAAGTTTATGCATTATAAAGCTAAAAAGAAAGATTGACAGAAACAAAAAATAGTATACTTATATAGAAAGAAAATGATAAAGAAAAGCAAAGCGTAAAAAATAAAGAAAAAATTTCAAAAATAATTTGACAAAGCTAAAATGAGATGTTATAGTATTAAATGTCGGCAAGAGAGATATCGAGTCAGAGATAAAGAAAATCATAAAAAAATGATAAAAATCC
>QWCE01000500.1_pt1 | contig 74527 bp, 66 predicted proteins | sample 1972531 | NCBI WGS metagenome assembly QWCE01 (sample SAMN09866716, study PRJNA288562) | Human gut metagenome isolate term4_stool, whole genome shotgun sequencing...
TTGAACAAAGTGAAAACCAGCGCCTTGAGACGCTGGTTGGTATCACTCGGGCTTATAGCCCGTGATCAAACCACCCGTTTGACGGGTGGTTATGATTTTATTTATTTTGGATTGTAATTAAATTTTCTTTGTCAAGTGCATTTAATAAGTGTATTAATGCAAACTTAATATGATAATAAGATAATCCCCCTTGAAAATAAACATAATATGGATCTCTCATAGGACCGTCGGCTGAAAGTTCTATTGAAGAACCTTCTATAAAGTCCCCTGCTGCCATTATTACCTTGTCATCATAACCTGGCATATCCCAAGCTATTGGGGTAAATTCAGAGTCAACTGGAGATGAAAATTGAATATATTTACAAAAAATCTCAAGAATCTCTGGTTTTTTCAATTCAATTGCGGTAACAATATCACTTCTTGGGTCAGTGCTTGCTGGTATTGTTTTAAAGCCAAGTTCTTCAAAGCATTTTGAAAAAAGTGTAGCCCCTTTAATTGCATCTTCAACTATTTTAGGTGACATAAATAGTCCTTGAAGGATTTGTCTTGTCATTCCAAAAGTTAATCCACAATCTTTACCTATTCCTGGAGCAGTAAGTAAATTGGCAGCTCTCTCAACTAATTCCCTTTTTCCTGCTACATAACCACCTGTATAGCAAAGTCCTCCACCAGGATTTTTAATAAGGGATCCTGCCATTATGTCTATACCTATTTCACTAGGTTCTATTAATTCTGTAAATTCGCCATAACAATTGTCTACAAATACTTTAATGTCCTTATTTATTTTTTTTACTTCATCTATTGCTTCTTTAAGCTCAGCTATTGTAAAAGCTCTTCTATTTGAATATCCTGTAGATCTTTGCATAATAACAAGACTTGTGTTTTCTTTGATATAATTTTTTATATTTTTTACATCTATTTTACCTTCTATTAAAGGAATTTCTGAATATTCATATCCGCTATTAATTAAAGAATCTTCACTATTTCCCCTTATGCCTATAACTTTTTGCAAAGTATCGTATGGTGTTGATGTTACAGATAAAAAATGATCTCCTTGCTTTAACACAGATTTAATAGCAAGCGTAATTGCGTGAGTTCCTGATACAATATTAGATCTAACTAAACTATCTTCTGTTTTAAATATCTTAGAATATATACTTTCTACCTTATCTCTACCAATATCACCATATCCATAACCTGTTGTCCAATTGAAATCTGTTGCTTTGAGTCCTTCTTCTTGCATTGCCTTTAATATTTTAACCTGATTATATTGTGCAATATCACTAATTTCTTGAAACTTATCTTGTAATTTTTTTTCTATATTATTTGCAAATCTAATTATTTTAGAATCAATTTCATACTCTTCTTCAAATAATTTATCGTATATCGTCATCTTTTCTCCTAAACTATTTATATATTTTACTATCAATATAATTCTCTATATCTTCTAGCAAATTCTCTGATTCTCTGTCAAACCACTTTATTCTGTCATCTCTTCTAAACCAAGTCAATTGTCTTTTTGCATAATGTCTTGAATTTTTTTTAATCAATTCAACCATTTCATCGTAATCAATTTCATTATCCAAATAAGAAATAACTTCTTTATAACCTATAGCTTTAAGAGATTGAGAGTTTTTATCTATTCCATCATTTAATAAGCCTTTAACTTCTTCTACTAGACCTAAATTTATCATTTTATCGACACGGTCATTTATCCTATCATAAAGTCTTTCTCTATCCATATTTAAGCCTATATATACTAGGTTGTAGTCTTTATTTTCTTGTCTAAAATTATTTCCCTTTTCATTGCCGTTTTTTAAAATTTCAAGAGCTCTAATAATTCTTTGACCATTATTTTTATGGATTTTTTCTGCCATGTCACTGTTAAGATCCAATAATTTATTATAGAGAACTTCACTTCCATCTTTTTCCAATATTTTATTTAATTCATTTCTATATTGATAGTCTGCTTCTGTTTCAGTAAAGTCAAGATTATAAACAAGAGAATTAATGTAAAGTCCTGTACCACCAACGACAAATGGAAGTCTTCCCCTTTCGTTTATATCACTAATAATAGCCTTTGATTTATTTTTAAATTCTGCAACAGAAAAATTTTCGTCCGCTTCTACAACATCAATCATATAGTGAGGAATAGTGGTTTTACTAAGGTCTAACTTAGCAGTCCCAATATCTAATTTTTTGTATATTTGCATTGAATCACTGGAAATAATCTCTCCTTTATACTTTTTTGCAAGCTTTAAAGATATTTCTGTTTTTCCTATTCCAGTTGGTCCCGTAATTATTACTAATTTTTCCATTTATTCCCTCAAAAATAATTTTGATATTGTATGTTTAGAAACTTCAACAATTGTAGGTCTACCGTGAGGACAAGTATAAGGATTTTCACAATTTTTAAGATCTCTTATAAGTGATTCAATCTCAATATTTGAAAGATCGTCTCCAGCTTTTACAGAAGCTCTACAAGCTTTTCTCATAATCTTATATAAATCAGCCTCATAATTTGATGAAATTTCTTTATCTAAAGAATCAATTATATCCCTAATAAAATTCACATATGTTGGCAATCCAAAAATCATTGGAACTTCTCTTAATACAATTGATTGGTCACCAAAATCCTCAATTTTAAATCCAAGTTTTGTGAATAAATCTATATAATTTATTATCTTATCGTACTCGATTTGATTTAACTCAATAATTTCTGGCTTAATTAAAATTTGTGAAGAAATATCACTATTTAAATACATGTTTCTAAATTTCTCATAATTAACTCTTTCATGAGCAGCGTGTTGATCAACTATAAAAGTTTTTCCTTCACTTTGATTTTCAAGTATAATATAAGTTTTAAAAAGAACCCCGACAATTCTAGTATTTAAAATATTTTCATCTATTTGACTAACATCTCTATTATTTAAGAAGTTTTCTTCTTCATGTATAGATTTATCTTTTTTTTGTGTCTTCTCGTCTTCACCATATAAAAGAGCATCTTCTTTAAAAGATTTAGAATCTAAATTATTTTCATCGTTAAATCCATTGTTAAGATCCCAAATACTTTTTAATTCATTATTACTTCTAATTTGATTATCTTCATTAGAAGTATTTACTTTTTCTTCTTTATCATCTTCATCAAATATATCAAAAATATTTATATTTTTTTCTTTTTCCTCAATTTCAATCTCCCTAATAGACCTATTAGGAAAAATTACTTCTTCAACTACCTCTGACAATAATGAAGTCAATATATTTTCATTAGAAATTTTTATTTCATTTTTCTTTGGATGAATATTAACATCGATTAACTTAGGATCAATATCGATATAGAGTACAAATACTGGATATCTATTAAGTGGAATTAAAGAGGAGTAATTTTTTTCTACAGCTCTAGAAATATTTATATCTCTAATAAATCTTCCGTTAACAAATATATATTGACTATCTCTATTGGATCTAAAAAGTTTATTATTAGAGAAAAATCCCCTAATTTTATAATTTTCAGATTCAAAATAGCCTTCATTCAATGAAGACGCAATTTCAGAACCCAAAATTGAAAAAATTCTATTAATAGGATTTTTATCACTACCCGTATTTAATATAGTCTTTCCATCTCTTATAAGTGTAAATTTGATGTTATTATTGCTAAGTGCAATTTTTTGTACAATATCTATTATATTACTTATTTCAGTAGAATCTTTTCTCAAAAATTTTTTTCTTACGGGAGTATTATAAAAAACATCTTTAATTATAAAGCTTGTTCCCTTAGGCATTCCAATCTTCTTCTTTTTTATAATTCTTCCATTTTCAATTTCCAAAGAATTTCCAGCAATATCATCTTCTGTTTTTGTCATTAATTTTATTTTTGATATATTTGCAATACTAGCCAGTGCTTCTCCACGAAAACCTAGAGTTCTTATTTTCTCTAAATCTTCTATAAATTCAAGTTTAGATGTGGAATGGCGAAGAAAGGCAATCTCCAAATCATCTTCAGAAATACCAGAACCATTGTCAGTAATCTTAATATAATTTGTGCTCTCTCCTCTCAATTCTATTAGAATATCATCAGCCCCAGCATCAATAGAATTTTCCACTAATTCTTTAACTATTGAGGATGGATTTTCAATAATTTCGCCTGCCGCTATTTTTGATATTGTCAATTCATCTAAAAGCTTAATCATTATAACTCCTTAGATCTCTTTACTATTTCATCTAATATATTAAAGGCTTGCAGAGGATTTATTTCAAGAATATTAATTTCTTTAAGTTTATTAATAAAGTTTTTTATTTCAGGATTTTCATTTTCTTCTCTAATAAATTCTTTGTTAAGGTCTATGCTAATCCCTTCATTTTCCTTTTCTATTACTGCTAGAACTTCCTTTGCTCTATCTATAATTTTATTATCTATCCCAGCTAATTTAGCAACGTCAATTCCATAAGAATTATTAGTAAAACCTTTAATAATCTTTCTTAAAAAAATTATATCATCATCTTGTCTATCAACAGCTATAGTTAAATTTTCTATTGAATCATATTTTTCTTCAAGATGAACTAGTTCGTGATAGTGTGTAGCAAAAAGGGTTTTAGCTTTAATATTTTCAGCGATGTATTCAATTATGGCATTTGCAATAGCTAATCCGTCGAAGGTGCTAGTTCCTCTTCCAACTTCATCAAGAATTAAAAGCGAGTTTGAACTTGCATTTTCAATAATATCTGCTACTTCTTGCATTTCTACCATGAATGTTGACTGTCCCTTTGCTAAATTATCACTTGCACCGATTCTTGTAAAAATTCTATCCACTAGAGAGATATTACATGAATCACAAGGAACAAAGCAACCTATATGTGCCATAATTGTTATTAAGGCAACCTGTCTCATATAAGTTGACTTACCTGCCATATTAGGTCCAGTGATTATATGAATCATATTATTTTTTGTATCAATAAAGGTATCATTAGGTACAAAAAAATCATCTTTCATATAAGATTCGACAATAGGATGCCTTCCTTCTTTTATTTCTATAAAACCTTCATTATTAAATTTAGGTCTAGTGTAATTATTTAAATTTGAAACTTTTGCAAGAGATATGATAGAATCCAAGTCAGATAATTTATCAGCTAATATTTGAATTCTATAGATTTCTTTTCCAATAAAATCTTTAAGTTTATTATAAATTTCAGCTTGAAGGTTAAGAGCCCTTTCTTTAGATCCGAGTAGTTTTCCTTCCATTTCTTTTAATTCCACAGAAAAAAATCTTTCTGAACCAACTAAAGTTTGCTTTCTTATATAATCATCTGGTATCTGATCTAAGAAAGATTTTGTAACTTCAATAAAATAACCTAAAATTTTGTTATGCTTAACTTTTAATTTTTTTATACCTGTTCGATTTCTCTCTTTCTCTTCAAAATCAAGAAGCCAATTTTTACCTTCAATTGAAATTTTAAATAATTCATCTAAATCTTTAGAATATCCTTCTTTTATTATTCTATTTTCTTCAATAATTACTGGTGGATTATCTATCAAGACATTGTCAATTTCAGAAAAAATATCATCTAAATCTATGAAATCTTTTGAAAATAAATTTAAATAATCATTATTTTCCGATTCTAAAATTTTCTTTATTTTATTTGAATTTTCAATCGTTGATTTAAGAGAAACTAATTCTCTTGGATTTATAGTTCCATTTGATATCTTAACAACAAGTCTTTCAATATCATAAACTTCTTTTAAAATATTTTCTAATTTATCTAAGAGCAATAGATTTTTTGTAAAAGATTCTATTAGATTCTGTCTTCTTTCAATTTTTTTCAAATCTACTAGGGGACTTTCGAGCCACTTCTTTAACTTTCTTGAGCCCATAGATGTGCTACATTTATCCAAAACATCTAATAATGAACCTTTTTTTGAAAAAGTATTTAGACCTTTAACTATTTCTAGAGTTCTTTTTGAACTTTCATCTAAAAATAAAAAATCAAAATTATTATAGTATGAAATACTGTTTATATGTTTTAAATTTATTTTTTGAGTGATTACTAGATATTGTAATAACTTTTTTAATGAAATATAATCATTAATATTATTTTTGTCTAAAAAGTTTTTTAAATTATCTTTAAAGGTATCACTAAAATAATCTCCAAAATCTTTTATTAAATTACTTTTTTTTAAATTTTCTGATATATAAGCATTTAAAAAAACATTGTCTTTTTTTAGACTCTTTTTGAATTTTTCAATTTCTTCTTCGTTTATTAAGATTTCATTAGGACTTATTCTGTCAACTTGATCCCTTAAAAAATGATAAAGTTCAGCTTTTGATAGAAAAGTTTTTTCTATAAAATATATTTCTCCAGTTGAATAATCAGAATAAGTAAGATTTATATAATATCCTTGTATAAAAATTGAAAGAAGATAATTATTTAAATCACTTTTTAGATATTCTGTGTCTGTAAAAGTTCCAGGAGTAATAATTTGTGTTACTTCTCTCTTTACTATTCCCTTTGCAAGCTTTGGATCTTCAACTTGATCACAAATGGCAACTTTATAACCCTTATCAATTAATTTAGATATATATGACGAAGCAACATGGTATGGAACACCACACATAGGTGCTTTTTCCTCTAATCCAGCATCTCTTTTAGTTAAAGTAATTTCAAGTTCTCTTGATGCCAATAAAGCATCATCAAAAAACATTTCATAAAAATCTCCAAGTCTAAAAAATAAAATAGAGTCTGGATTTTCATCTTTAACAGCAAGATATTGCTGCATCATTGGTGTTAATTTTTCACGATTCAACTTTCTCACCTACTAGAGAAAAACTATTTGCATCTTTTATTTTAACTTTAACGATTTTACCTACATCATTTTTGTCACCCTTGAAATTAACAAGTTTAAATTCATTAGTTCTACCGCTAACATTGCTTTCATTCTTTCGTGAAATATCTTCTACTAAGACATCTACATTCCCACCAATAAAAGCTTTGTTTTTCTTTTCTTGTATAGGGTACAAAACATCAAGAAGCCTTTCAAACCTATCATGTTTAATTTTGTCAGGAACTTGATCTTTTCTATTTGCTGCAGGAGTATTCTCTCTAACAGAATATATAAAGGTAAAAGATGTATCGTATTCAACTCTTTTTGCTAAGTCTAATGTATCAAGAAAATCTTCTTCGCTTTCTCCTGGAAAACCCACCATTATATCTGTTGATAAAGCAATATTTGGATTTACACTTTTTATCTTATCAATTTTTCTAAGATAATCTTCCTTACTGTATTTTCTATTCATCATTTTTAAAACCTTTGATGATCCTGCTTGGACAGGAAGATGTAAAAAGTTACAAAGCTTATCGAGATTTTTAAAAGAATAAATTAATTCTTCAGATATATCTTTAGGGTGAGATGTCATAAACCTAATTCTTTCAATACCATCAATTGCATTAACTTCTTCTAGAAGATTTGCAAATGTGAACTTATCATCAAATGTCTTTCCATAAGAATTTACATTTTGACCTAATAGAGTAACTTCCTTAGTTCCATTGTTAGCAAGTTCTTCAATTTCCTTTATAATTTCTCCAGGTCTTCTACTAGTTTCCCTTCCTCTAGTATAAGGGACAATACAATAAGAACAGAAATTATTGCATCCATACATTATGTTTACATAAGACTTAAATTTATAAAGTCTGTTAGCTCCAAGAGTATCATCAATACTCAAAGCATTTTCTTCAATATCAATAGCGAGTTTTTTTCCATCATAGGATAAACTTAAAAGTTCTGGTAACTTCCAAATATTATTTGTTCCAAAAATTATGTCTACATTGGGAAATTTTTCAATAACATAATTTCGTGATTCTTCCCTTTGCATCATACATCCACAAACAGCTATTTTTATATTTCTTTTTTTATTTTTTAAGTTTTTTAAATTTCCAAGTTGACCATAAACTTTATCCTCTGCTGAGTGTCTTACAGAACAAGTATTTAAAATTATAAGATCTGCATCATCAATCTCATCTACAAAAGAATATCCCATTTTTTCGAGAAGCCATGTTATTTTTTCTGAGTCATGCTCATTCATTTGGCAACCATGTGTTATTACTAGAGCCTTTTTATCATCGACATTATCTTTTATATTTCTAATATATTCATTTACATTATTATTAATATCATTAATTAGTTCTTTATTTTCCATTTATATCCTCATTTCATATCCTTATATTATAACTGAAAAATAGCCTATTTATCAAGAAAAGAGTATGCATATGCATACCCTTAAGATAAAATTTTATTTAAATATCTTGCTACATAAACTCCACATGCCGATGCTTGTGAAAGTGAATGAGTAGAACCTCCACCATCTCCAACTACAAATAAACCATCAACAGAAGTTTCAAAATTATTGTCGGTCTCAACTCTTGAATTATAAAATTTGACTTCCACTCCATATAAGAGAGTATCATCATTTGCAGTACCAGGAGCAATTTTATCAAGAGCATATATCATCTCAATAATTGAATCCAACTGTCTTTTTGGAATTACAAGAGATAAATCACCTGGTGTCGCTTTTAAAGTTGGCTCTGTGAAACATTTTTGCATTCTTCTTTCATCAGACCTTCTACCTTTAACTAAATCACCAAACCTTTGAAGTAAGACTCCTCCACCTAACATATTACTTAATTTTGCAATTGACTCTCCATATTCATTTGAATCTTTAAAGGGCTCAGTAAACTTATTACTAACTAATAGAGCAAAATTAGTATTGTCTGATTGTAATTTTGGATCTGCATAAGAATGACCATTTACTGTTATAATTCCATTTGTATTTTCAGCAACTACTTGGCCATAAGGATTCATACAAAATGTCCTTACTAAATCATTATACCCCTTTGTTTGGTATACAATTTTTGATTCATAAACTGCATCTGTAATATGCTTGAAGACTTCTGCAGGAAGTTCAACCCTAACTCCAATATCAACTTGGTTAGAAAATAGATTAATATTAAATTTTTTACAAATTTTTGATATCCATTTTGATCCACTTCTTCCTGACGCTAGAACAAGTTTATCACAAAGAAAAGTTTCTCCTTTATCAGTTGTAAGTTTAAACTTATCATCTTTATCTACATCGACTATAGTTGTATTAAAAATCATTTCTACTTTATCTCTTGTCCACTCATAAACTTTTTCTAATATTTTAACATTTCGATCTGTCCCAAAATGTCTTACTTTAGCATCCAATAAGTGTAAATCATGTTTAAGTGCAAGGGTCTTTAAATTAGAAGATGTAGTCTCATAAAGCTTTGATTTTCCACCATCAAATTTACATAGAACTGAATCAACATATTCCATAAGCTCAATTGAGTCATCTTTTCCAAGAAATTCATGGATTTGACCACCAAAATTAGTAGTTATATTATATTTACCATCAGACAATGTTCCAGCCCCACCATAGCCATTCATTATATTACAAGGATTACATGATATACAATTTTCAACTTTTCCTGTTTTTATTGGACATTGTCTCTTATATATTTCATTACCCTTATCAATAACAAGTACCTTTAAATTTGAATTTAATTTTTTAAATTCATATGAAGCAAATACTCCGCTTGCACCTGCTCCAACAATTATTACATCATATTCCTTCAATTTTTATCTCCTCATTAAATTTTTTCATAAAATCTTCAAATCTCTTTGGAAACTTATCCACTATGTCCATATTTTCACCTGTAATAGGATGAATAAATCTGAGTTTATAAGAATGCAAAAGTTGTTTATTAATTTTAGATTTATTCGTTTTACCGTACAATTCATCACCAACTACTGGGTGATTTACATAAGAAAGATGAACTCTTATTTGATGCGTTCTTCCTGTATGGAGATGGACATCTAAAAGACAAAAATTATTAAAATTTTTAAGGACTTTAAAGCTTGTATATGCACTTTTAGAATTATTTTCTATGACTTTCATTTTTATTCTATTTTTGGGATCTCTACCAATAGGTGCATTGACATCAAAATCATTAAATATATTTCCATGAGCTATAGCTAAATAATGCTTTTCTATTTCACGATTTTTAAACATATCAACTAATTTATAATATGCTTCATCTTTTTTTGCAATAATCATTAAACCTGACGTATCTTTATCCAGTCTATGCACAATGCCTGGTCTATCTTCATCAATTGGATTAGATAGTTCATCGAATTGATGAAGTAATCCATTGACCAGCGTTCCTTTTTTATTTCCTGCTCCAGGATGCACGACTAAATTTTGAGGTTTTGATATAACTGCTAAATATGCATCTTCATAAATAATATCAAACTCAATTTTTTCAGGTAGAATTCTAAAATCATCTTCATAAGAAACTTCTACTTTGTCTCCACACTTTAAACAATATCCTGCTTTGACAATATTTTTATTTAACAAAATATTTCCAAGGTCAATATTTTTCTTAATTTGAGACCTATTAATATCTAGTTTTTTTTCTAAAAATTTGTCCAACCTAAGTCCTTCAGAACTTAAATCAACAGTGAAATTATTTTTATACATAGCTCACCTTTTATTATCGTGTAGAATTATTCCAATCGAAATTAAAATTGTCCCCATGACAATGAAAACATCAGCAAAATTAAAAATTGCAAAATCATGTCCAAAAAACTTCATGCTTATAAAATCTACAACATAATGAAGTCTAACTCTATCAATAAAATTTCCTATAGTTCCTCCTATTAACAAACTAAAACTTAGTAGATAAATAAAAGGAACTTTATTGTAGTTTTTAAACAAAAAAATAATCAAAGCTAAGAGAACAATTATAGTTATAACAGCAAAGAGTGACCTAAATCCTTGTAAAATCCCAAATGCGGCTCCTCTATTTTCTATATAATATAGCCTTAAAAAATTGTCAATTAGGACTACAGAATTTTCATTAGCCAAATTTGTAGCAGCTAAATATTTTGTGAATTGATCTATAATTATTAAAATTATGCTAAATATAGCAACGAACATATTATCTCCTTATTTATTTAATCTCACTATCAATACAAAATTACCCTTTTTTGTATTTCCTTCCAAACCAAAAATTCTGAATCTACCATATTTTCTCAAGGACACCAAGTCATTAAGATCAAGTTCTATGTGAGATCTTGTTTCAATAGCATAGTTTACCTTAACAAATTCTCCATTAATCATTTCTTTAACTTTGGATCTTGAAATATTAAAAACTTTAGAAATTAAATTATCAAGTCTAAAAGATGATACAATTACTTTTTTATAGGTGTATTCTTTTTTTGGCAAGTTTGAATTACTATTTTCTCTTGATAGATAAATATTGTATTTCGAAATTTTATTAAGATTTATTTCAACAAAGTTTGCAATTTCTCTTTTCACAAAAAAATAAGTGAATTTTTCTCCAATTAAAATATCACCTATTTTTCGTCTGTCTATACTTAATCCTAAAAGAGAACCAAGCACATCACCATGTTTAATTTTTTTATTTGATTCAAATTTAAATAGGACAAGATCATTATCCGTATTTTCATATAAATAGCTGAGGTATATGTAAATTATTGATAACTCAGAATCTACATATCCCCCGTCTATTTTGTATGATATATTATCTTTAAACCTATTTAAAATGGAAATAGATAAATTAATCTCGTGAGGATTTAAAAAATCTGTAGAAGTAGGTATATGACTATTTATTACAGATTCTATTTTGTCAATAACTTTTCTTATAGAAATTTTTTCTTCGGGTCTATTAATGTGATTAATTAAATCTATTCTATTTAAATTTACCAAGGAAACATTCCGTTGTTTTTAAGTTGTTCTTTTAGTCCATCGATTTCAACATTATTAGGTGCAAGAATAAAAATATCCTTGTTAACTTTTTGCATCTTACCATCAAGAGCATAAAGAGCTCCACTTACAAAATCAAAAATTTGTCTTTTTACATCAACATCAAGTTGTTCAAAGTTTAAAACAACAGCTTTAAAATCTCTTAAATCATCAACAATTAATGGTGATTCGTCATAGGAAAGTGGTTCGTGAACTGTTATAACCATATTGCTAGCTGATAATTTAGACTTAGTTGCTGGTTTGTGACTAACTGTTTTTGGTGTGTAATCAGGTTCTACTGCTTCACTTTCACTTACTTCATTTTCAAAATCATCATCAAAATCTTCGTACTCATACTCATCTGCAAAACCAAAGATTTTCTTTAATTTGTCCATAGTTTTTTCTGCCATAATATCCTCCTAATTATAATTCCTATTTCCAAATAGTTTAGAACCAACCCTAATCATATTGGATCCTTCTTCTATTGCCAATTTAAAATCATGGCTCATTCCCATTGATAAATACTTCATTTCTACGCCCTCATACCCTTTTGATGAGATTTCTTCAAATTTATTGTTCATTTTTTCAAACAATTTCCTAAGTAATAATTCATCATCTGTATTAGGTGCAATAGCCATAAGTCCTTTAATATTAATGTTTTTAAAATCTAAAAGTTCGTAAATAAATTTTTCTGTATCTTCATAATTTATTCCAAACTTACTTTCTTCATTTCCAATATTAATTTGAACAAGACAATCAACACAAATATTATCTTTATTAGCTCTTTTATTTATTTCTTTAGCTAATTTTAACCTATCAAGTGATTGGATTAGTTTTACTTTATTATAAATATATTTTACTTTATTCGTCTGCAAATTGCCAATTAAATGGAAATTTATTTTGTTATTTTTTACATTTTCTTTAATTTTTTCATCCTCTATCTTAGAAACGAGTTCTTGTACTTTATTTTCACCAAATTCAGTAAGACCTAATTTATTAAATTCATCAATCATTTCTACAGAATGAGTTTTTGAAACTGCAATTAAATCCACATTCCTTTTGAAATTTGAATTTTCTTTTGCAATTTCTATATCTTCATAAAGCCTATTCAAATTATCTTTTAAATCCAAATTATCACCTCAGTTTAATATTCTTGATTCATCGACAGTTTTTGGATTTATTACGATTGCATCATTCACAGTTAAAGTTTTATAGGATTTATCACCTATACTTATAACTGACTGTTTATTTCCTTTGTTTATAAATACTGTATCATTAGATTCACTTACTATATCAACTGGAACAAACTTAACAAGACCTTTTATTTCTTGTACATACACCCCAATAAGATTATTTCTTTCAATTAATGTCGATTTAGGAATTTCAAATCCCTTAGTTTTATTTACAATAATTTTCCCCTCATGAACTCTATTGGAATACATATTTTCAAAATATCTATCAAGACTCACAATTATAACAGCATGATTTTCATCCTTATTAATTTGTTCAACTACTCCGTAAATATCTTCAATTTCTGGAATTTGAATCTTTACAGAATCTCCAATATTATAATTTGATACATTTGAAGCATTATTTATTGTACACGCTAATTTCCAATTTAAGTTATTAATTATTTTGAAAAGAGGATCTCCATTTTTTACCCTAGTTTCCATTTCAAGATTTTTAAAAGAATAATTTTTTTCCAAGTATTTATATGTAAACTTGTCTAAATCATCAATTTTAAAGTGTTCTTCATTTCCATCTATTTTATAAGAAACTATTCCACTAAATTCTGATTTATAAGAAAAATTATATTTTGAAATCTTATCTTCTAAATCAGCTTTTTTTAAATTTAATTCTTCTTCTGAAAGTTCTAAATATTCTTTTAATTCAGCAGCATTAATATTCTCATTTATTTCACTATCAGTAGAATTTAAATCAAAATAAACGCCAGAAAAATTTTTATTTTTTATTTGTTCTTGCAAATTTTTAGTAAAGCCTTTACTATTTTCTCTCTCAACTGTTTCAATACCTTTTTTTATTTTAATAGCTGCATTAATTTTAGTTAATTCATCATTAAGTGATGAAACATCTTCCATTAAATTTAAATTTGCGACTTCGTAACCTGATGGAACTTTTTGACCTTCACTGGCATGAAAAACAACTATTCCATCTCCATTAGCAAAATATGCTTTTTCTTCAAAAATGTTATACATTTTTGTGTCAATATCTTTTTCAAAAGTGGTTAAAGTTGGGAAAATTGTCTTATAATCATTTACACGATTTCCTCTTATTAATTTTGCAAAAATCATTAGCAAAAATAAGATAATTATACAAGCGATAACTCTTCTTCTAAAATATTTATTTTTTTTTAAAGAACTACTCAAAAAACCACCTATTTACTAAATAATTATATCATAAAGACTTCTAATAAGAAATTATTCAAAAAAGATTTGCTCAATTTCATCTTTGTTTTTCCTAGTCATTAACTCATATACAGCTTTATTAGGATCGTAACCTTCGTATAAAACCCTATATAGTGCTTTTGTAATTGGCATTTCAATTCCTTTTACTTGAGAAAGCTTATATGCAGATTTAACAGTTTTTACACCCTCAACTACTTGACCAACTTCTTTACAAGCTTCATCCATTGATTTTCCTTCACCAATTAATATACCAGCTCTTCTATTTCTTGAGTGCATACTAGTACATGTAACTATTAAGTCTCCAATACCAGATAATCCATTAAATGTGTGAGGATTTGCGCCAAGAGATATACCCAATTTACTCATCTCATAGATACCACGAGTCATAAGGGCTGCTTTAGTGTTGTCACCATAACCCAAACCATCATTCATCCCAGCTGCTAAAGCTATAATATTTTTTAAAGCTCCACCCATCTCTACACCAACTAAATCTGGATTAGTATAAATTCTAAAAATAGGTGTTGAAAATTCTTTTTGAATTAGTTGTGCAACTTCTAGATTTTCTGAAGATGCTACAAGAGTTGTTGGTATATCTTTACCAACTTCTTCAGCATGTGATGGACCTGATAAAGCTACAAAAGGATTGTCTATTAATATTTCTTTTGAAATTTCAGATATCCTATCAAGACTTTCAACCTCTATCCCCTTGGAAAGGTTAACGATAATTGTATCCTTAGAAATTTTGTTTTTTATTTTATTTAATATTTCTCTAATACTAGAAGTTGGTACTCCAATTATAAAAGCATCAATCCCATTAAGCACACTTTCTAAATCATTTGTTAAGTTAATTTCATTTTCAAACTTGGCGCCTGGAAGATATTTTGAATTTTCTTTATTTTTTTTAATATCTTCAATAACTTGTTCGTTTCGAATATAAAAATTAACTTTGTGACCTTTATTAGATAATAACCTTGCTATTGCAGTTCCCCAACTTCCTCCTCCACAAAGAGTTAGATTCATTTTTTACCTCCTATTTTATTCTCATTACCTGACATAATTCTTTTTATATTTTCCTTATGTCTTATTATTCCAATAATTGAAACTATATCAATAAGAATAATGTTATAAATTGAAAGGTCTGACATAAAGCTGTAAACGATAATAATTGATACAAAAAATAAAATTGAACCTACAGAAACCATTTTTGTAATTATTGTTCCCAATAACCATACTATATAACATATCAATGTAAGTGGAAAATTATATAAAGCTAAGGCACCTAAAGTTGTCGCAACTCCTTTTCCACCCTTAAAATTCATATAAAATGGAAAATCATGACCAATTACTGCACCAAGTATTCCCAGAGGAACAAAGCTATATCCAAAGAATTTTCTTATTAAGACAGTTACAATAGCTCCCTTTAAAAAATCAATTAAAAATGTTAAAACTCCTGCTTTTTTACCAAGAACCCTCATAGCATTTGTTGTTCCAGCATTACCAGAACCGTATTTTCTAATATCTTTATTTAAAAAAATATTACCAATTATATATGAACCTGAAATAGTTCCTAATAAATAAGAAATAACTAAAGTTAAGATATAATTCATCTTCTAGGTCCTTTATCTGATCTTTCATTAGTTCTATTTTTTAGTTCCAAAATGATTGGAGTTCCATCAAAGGAATAGGTATCTCTAATTTGATTTTCGATATATCTCAAATAAGAAAAATGGAAAAGTTCTTTATCATTAACCGATAATAGAAATTTTGGCGGTCTTACGCTTACTTGAGACCCATAATAAAGTTTACCACGCTTACCTTTGTCTGATGGTGGTTGATTCATTAATACAGCTTTATTAAGTATGTCGTTTAACACACCAGTTTGTATTCTATGATTGTAGTTGTTATTTACAAGTTCAATCATATCTAAAAATTCATCAACTCTTTGTCCAGTTTTTGCAGATATGAAAACTATTGGAGCATAGGAAACAAAAGGAAGCTCTTCTCTTATTTTCTTTTCAAAGTTCTTCATAGTTTTTGTCTCTTTTTCAAGAGCATCCCACTTATTTACAGCAATTATAATTGCTTTATTATTATCGTGAGCATATCCAACTATTTTTGAATCTTGTTCAGTTACACCTTCAAGAGCATCAATCATAAGTACACACACATTTGATCTTTCAATTGCTGTTAAAGTCCTAATAACAGAATATCTTTCAACTCCTGGAATAATTTTCTTTTTCTTTCTTAGTCCAGCGGTATCTACAAATATATATTCGTTATCCTTGTATTTGATTAGTGAGTCAATTGAATCTCTTGTCGTTCCAGGTATATTTGTGACAATAGATCTATTTTCGCCAGTTAAATAATTAAGTAATGAAGATTTTCCAACATTAGGTTTTCCTATTAAAGTAACTCTTATATTGTCATCTTCTTCAATTTCATCTAATGGTGTCAAATCCTTAACGACTTCATCTAGCAAGTCGCCTACACCAGTTCCTTGTTCTGCACTAATTCCGAAGGGTTCACCTAAACCTAGTTCATAAAAGTCATAAATATTTTCTTTTGTTATTTTAGAATCATATTTATTTACAGCAAGAACTACCTTAGTTTTAGTTCTTCTTAAAAAGTTTGAAATTTCTCTATCAGTTGGATTTATTCCTTCAGCTCCATCAACAACAAATATAACAACATCTGACGTATCTAAAGCTATATCTATTTGTGCCTTGATACTTGACATAAATATGTCTTCATCTTTTAAGTCAAGTCCACCTGTATCCACTAATAAAAATTTATAATTAAGCCAAGTTGCAGGCTGATAAATTCTGTCTCTAGTAACACCTGGCGTGTCTTCTGTAATTGATATTTTTTTCCCAACTATTTTATTAAATAATGTAGATTTGCCTACATTTGGTCTGCCGATTATTGAAATTATGGGCATTTCCATATAATCACCCCTATCTTAAATATTATATCAAACTAAATTATCATAATCAATTTACTAATTCGATTGAGAATAAAAAAACTGCATAGTATAATTGTTTTGGTGATAAAATGGCTAAAGTCTTAAATAATATAAAAGATGCTAAAGATTTAATGAACTTATCATTATATACTGGTGCTCTTCTCATCCAAAATGGAGCTGAGAGTTATAGAGCTGAAGATACAATAGAGAGGATTTGTAAATCTGTTTCTAATATTTCAAATGTTGCGGCTTATGCCCTTCCTTCCGCTATATTTATTTCTATGGAATTTGAAGGTGAAACTCTTAGCAATTTTAGAAAAATTACAATTTCAGATACAAATCTTTACAAGATTGATTGTGTAAATTCCTTTTCTAGAGAATTTGTCTCAAAAGACCTTTCAATTAAGGAAGCTTATGATAGACTTTTTGAAATTGACGGAAAAGAAGAAAGTCCATATAAAATATATTTTTCAGGAGGAATTGCGGCTTCTTTTTTCTCTGTTTTATTCGGAGGAAATATAAAGGATTTTGCTGCTAGCTTTTTAATTGGTATTTTAATCCCGATTGTATTGGATAAATTAAGTTATCTGAAACTTTCCTTTTTTATAAATAATATTATCTGTGCTTTTATAACATCAATACTTGCAATTCTATGTGTTCATTTTGGATTCGGATCCAATGTGGACAATATAGTTATCGGAGTAATAATGCTTCTTGTTCCTGGAGTTGCTATAACAAACTCTGTCAGAGATATTATGAGTGGAGAATTTATAACAGGAGCTATAACCATGATTAAAGCATTTTTCATAGCTCTTGCTATAGCTTTTGGAGTTGGTGTTGGTTTGAAAATTATGAGGTTTATATTATGAGAAGTCTAGAACAATTTCTTTTATCGACTTTAGCAACTTATGGTTTTACAATCTATTTTAAATTACCCAAAAGAGTTAGACTCATTACCTCAGCATTATCAGGTTTTATTTGGGTCGTATATGAACTCTTATATGAAATTTCTGATAATTATATGATTTCTTATTTGATTTCTTCATTTTTAATAGGTGTCTTTTCTGAAAGCTTTGCTGTGTATTTTAAAAAACCGGCAACAGTATTTACCTTACCTTGTTTAGTTCCCCTTGTTCCTGGAGCTGGCATGTATTATATTATGTATTATTTTATAGAATCAAACTATGTAGTAATGAGAGAGCAAGTTATTAAAACAACACTCACTACATCTGCTTTGGCTTTGGGCATTGTATTATCTCAAGGTATTGTCAGAATAATAAGAGAATTAATTAGAAATTATAAAAATAATAGTATAAATGCTTAAAAAATAAACCCTAGTTATATTGTAACTAGGGTTTTAAAGAATAAGCTTATCTTTCATTAATTTTTTTAACAATCATTTCATTTGCAATTTTTGGATTTGCTTTTCCTCTAGATTTTTTCATAACTTGGCCAACTAAAAATCCAAGTGCTCTGTCTTTACCTTCTTTAAAATCTATAATAGATTGTTCATTTTCATCTAAAACTTCATCAACTATTTTTTCAATAGCTGAATGATCAGTCATTTGAACAAGTCCAAGTCTCTCAATTATTTCTTGAGCACCATCACCTGTTTCAAACATTTCTCTTAAAACTTTTTTACCAGCATTATTACTTATTTTTTCACTCTTAATTGACTTTAAAAGTTCTATAAATTCCTTATTTTCAAATGGAAGTTCAAATTTAACATCATCAGTTATTTCTACTCTTCTTAATATTTCAGTTTGAATCCAATTTGAAAGTAAAGTGTAATCATCAAAATCTTTTGCAAGTTCTTCAAAGAAATTAGCAAGTTCTCTAGATGAAGTTAATACAGACGCATCTTCTTCTGTTATTTTATATTCATCGACAAATCTTTCTATCATTTGAGATGGAAGTTCTGGCATTTTTTCGACTATTTCTTTTATCTCTTCGTCTGTAATATGAATTATTGGAAGATCTCCTTCTGGTGCAAATCTATAATCATTTGCTGTGTATTTAACCCTCATCAAGACTGTTTCATTTTTCGCATCGTCCCATCTTCTCGTTGTTTTAATTTCATCTTCATTATTTTCAAGAAGTTTAATGTGCCTATCTACTTCAAAATCAATAGCTTTTTCGACACCTCTAAAAGAGTTTAGATTTTTAACTTCTGTTATAGATGTTTTTTCTCCAGTTTCCATATTTTTGACATTAACATTGACATCACATCTAAGAGATCCTTCTTCCATCTTGCAGTCAGAAATATCTAAAAATCTCAATGTTGATTTTAATTTTTCAAGAAATTGGCGAGCTTCCTTACCGCTTGAGATATCAGGTTTAGTTACAATTTCAATAAGAGGAACTCCACATCTATTATAATCCATTAGAGTTTCATTTTCTTCTGTGTGAAGGCTCTTAGCTGTATCTTCTTCCATTTGAATTTGAAACAAACCAATTTTTTTCTTACCTTCATCTGTATCAATTTCAAGGTATCCATCAGTACATATTGGTTCATCGTTTTGAGTTATTTGAAATCCTTTAGTTAAATCGGGATAAAAATAATTTTTTCTATCAAACTTAGATTTATTGTTTATCTTACAATTAAAAGCAGTACCTGCCATTACTGTATAATTAATTACATTTCTATTTAATACAGGCATTCCTCCAGGAAGAGCTAAACAAACTGGACATACATTTGTATTAGGTTCATCACCAAAAGTATTCTTGCAAGAACAAAAAGCTTTTGTTTCCGTAGAAAGTTCAACGTGAATTTCTAAACCTACAATTGTTTTATATTTCATTTATTTAAACTCCTTTCAAAAGCTAATGATGCTTGAAGTAAATCTTTATCTTTAAATCTCTTTCCAGTAAATTCTATTCCAACTGAAAGACCATCTTCACCAGCTGGCATTGGTAATGAAATTGAAGGGGATCCAACCATATTTGCAGGAATAGTAAATAAATCTGCTTGATACATTTCAACAGGACTCATGTTATCGTCAATTTTAAAAGGAAGAACTGGGAATGTTGGGCAAATCATGAAATCATAATCTTTAAACATTCTATCCATATCTTTCTTTATAAGACCTCTTACTTTTAAAGCCTTATAATAAAATTCGTCTGCATTATCCATAGAAAGAATATGAGTACCAATCATAATTCTCCTTTTAACTTCGTCTCCAAAACCTTCACTTCTTGAAGCACGATACATTTCTTCTATTGTTTCAAATTTTTTATCTGTTCTATGGCCATATCTAATGGAATCAAAACGTGCCATATTTGATGAAATTTCACCATTTACCAAAATATTGTAAGTTTCAATAACATGGTTTAGCGACTCAATTTCATATTCTTCTACTATAGCTCCATTTTCTTTTAAAATTTCAATGGCTTTATTTAGTTCACCACTTACTCTTTCATTTAAATCCATATTTAAATAAGTTTTTGGTATAGCAAATTTCTTTCCTTTAAGATTTTTTATTGAATCATCAGAAAAATCAAAATCAAAATTTAACCCAGGGTTACCAACAGAAGTTGCATCTTTTTCATCACGACCTTCTATTACATTAAACATCATTGTTAGATCCCTAACATCATTTGCAATAACACCAGGTTGATCAAAAGTATTGGCCATAGTTGCCATACCAAATCTTGAAATCGAACCATAAGTTGGCTTCATTCCCACTGTCTTGCAAAAACTAGAAGGTTGTCTAACAGATCCACCAGTGTCGGATCCAATTGATATAGCTGCCATATTTGCACTTACTGAAGCAGCTGATCCTCCAGATGAACCACCAGAAACTCTTGTTAAATCCAAAGGATTCTTTGTTACACCGAAATAAGAAGTTCTTGTTGATGCGCCCATAGCAAACTCATCTAAGTTTACCTTACCTAATATCACTCCATCATTTTTCTTAATTTTTTTAACTAAGCTTGCATCATAAGGAGCAATATAATTTTCAAGCATTTTTGATCCACAAGTCATCTTTACATCTTTAACTGAAATATTATCTTTTATAGAAATTGGTACTCCAGCAAGAGCTGACATTTCTTCTCTATTGTGAAATTTTTCATCAACTTTCTTTGCTTGATCTATTGCCATCTCTTCAGTTACGGTAATATAGGCATTAATATCCTTGTCTTTTTCTTTAATATTCTCTAAAAATTCTCTTGTAACTTCTTCACAAGAAAAATCTCTATTTCTATATCCTTGGGCAATTTCCCAGGCTTTTAATTTACTAAAAGTCATGAGTCTCCTCCTAATCTACAAACTTAATAAGTTTAAAATAACCGTATTTTTTAGTAGCGGTATTTTCAAGTGCCTCTTCTTGTGAAAGAGACTCACCAGTTTTATCTTCACGAATATTATTTTCTGTTCCATTGACTTGAAAAACTTTATCAACACCATCGGTATCAATTTCTTTTATCTTGTCAACAAGTTTAATGTTTTCTTCAAAGGTTGGTGCAAATTTATCAAGCTCTTCTTCAGAAAAATCAATTTGAGCTATATTTGCAATATGCCTTATTTCTTCTTTATTCATTTAAACCTCCTACTAATTCTTTAAGATCTTTTAAACTTAAAATTTTTATATTTAAAGATTTTGCTTTATCATATTTAGAACCAGGATTTTCACCAACAACTACATAGTCTGTTTTTTTACTAACAGAACCTGTAACTTTTGCTCCTAAAGAAATTAATTTTTCTTCTAACTCTTTTCTTGGAATTTCTAAACTTCCTGTTAATACAAAAGTTTTTCCTTCAAGTGGTTTAGGTAAATCCTCATCATTCTCAAATTTTGGATTAACACCTAAATCAAAAAGCTCACCGACTGCAGAAATTATCCTATCATCGTGGAAAAATTTTACTATTTCCCTCGCAGTTATATCACCTATATCTCCAATAGAAATAAGCTCACCGACATCGGAATTTCGTAAATTTTCAAAATTTTTAAAATGATTTGCTAAATCTCTAGCAGTTTTTACACCTACATTTGGAATTCCTAACGCATATATAAAATTAGACAAATCTGGATTTTTAGACTCTTCTATTGCATTTAAAAGATTTTTAGTTCTCTTTTCTTTAAATCCTTCTATTCTTATTATATCTTCATATTTTAACTTGTAAACATCTGGTATTTCCCTCAAGTTTACAGTTTCCATTAGTTTTTCAATAGTTTTTTCGCTAAAACCCTCTATATCCATTGCATCTCTAGAGGCAAAATGAGTTAACCTTGATACTAACTGTGGGACACAAGAGAGTGTATTAGGACAGAAAATATGAACTCCATCTTGATATAGGTGTGAACCACAATAAGGACAATTTTTTGGTTTTTCTATTTCAATTGTTTTTTCATCACTAGGTAAAGTTCCAAGAATTTCAGGAATCACATCATTAGATCTCCTAATTAAAACTCTTGATCCTATTCTAACTTTCTTTCTAAGTATATCATCATAATTATTTAAAGTTGCTCTTTTGACAGTAACTCCGCCAATTTCTACAGGTTCTAAAATCGCAGATGGTGTTACTTTTGCAGTTCTTCCTACATTCCAAACTACATCTAAAAGAGTAGTTGATATTTCTTCGGCTTCAAATTTATAAGCTACTGCCCAGCGTGGAAACTTATTGGTGTAACCAAGTGCCCTTCTTGTATTTATATCATTTACTTTTATAGTAACTCCGTCAATTAATATATCAAGTTTATCCCTATTTTCCCCTATAAAATTAATTTTTTCTAATATTTCAGAGAAAGTTTTTACTTTAAAATTGTATTTTGAAACTTTGAAGTTATTATCTTTTAAAAAATTTTTTATATCATCATCAGATTTGAATAAATCTTCTTCAATATAACCAACATTGTAGAAAAAAGCTGTTAAGTTTCTCTTTTTAGTCACTTTAGGATCTAAGTTTCGCAAAGCACCTGCAGCAGCATTCCTTGCATTTTTTAATTTTTCTTCATTATTTTCATTATACTTTTGCAGTTCAGATAAGGGCATTAAACCTTCACCTTGAACTTCAATTTTACCTGAATAATTTATGCGAAGTGGAACTGAATAAATTGTTTTAACCTGTTCCAATATCTCTTCACCGACAATTCCATTTCCTCTAGTTGATGCCATTACAAGATTTTTATTATCATAAGTTAAATTTATTGTAAGTCCATCAAATTTAAGTTCTACAATAAAATCTGGATCAGGTAGTTTATTTATGTTTTTTTTGTTATAATCCTCAACAAATTTTATTATTCTATTATACCAAGCTAAAAGGGAATCATCACCTTGTGCCTTATCCATAGAGTATAGTCTTGAAAGATGAATGTGCTTATTAAATTTGTCTAAAACTGCTCCGCCCACTCTTGTAGTTGGTGAATATGAAAGAACAGTCCCAGTTTCACTTTCTAAATTGATAAGTTTATCATATAACTTATCATATTCTGCATCTGAAAGAAGAGGATCATCAAGTGTATAATAATGGTAATTTAATTTATCAATTTCTTTAATTAAATTTTCCATTTCTTTTATCTTGTCATTCATTTTCCACCCACTAATCAACTAACTTTATAGGAGCAACAGATAACATAAGTCTTTTTAATCCTTTTTTATCAAAAGATATTACAACTTCAAAATCACCATTTTTTTCTTTCTTTTGAACTACCATACCCTTACCAAAAATCTTATGCTTAACCTTATCCCCAACATTTATATTTTTATCAGAAGCTAAAACTTTTTCTTTTTTTGTCTCAATTTTTTTATCAAGACCTGAGAATTTTTTAGGTCGACTAGTAGAAAATTTATTCCCTTCATTGTAATCTTTCACTTCCAGTAATTCTCTACTTTTATCTTCAATTATTTCTATTTTGTCTCCCATTTCTTCTATAAATCTACTTCTTTTTGCAGGTGTTAACTTTCCATACATAGATCTAGTCCTTGAAGATGAGATAAATAGGTTATTACAAGCTCTTGTAACTCCTACATAGCAAAGTCTTCTTTCTTCCTCGATTTCTTCTTCACTTTCAAGTGATCTACTTGTTGGGAAAAGTCCTTCTTCTAATCCAACTAAAAAGACAGTTCCAAATTCAAGACCCTTTGCTGCATGCATTGTCATGAGATTTACACCAGTATCTTCAGAAGTTTTGTCAACATCAGAAAGAAGAGATAGGGTATTTAAATATTCAGCTAATTCAACACCTTCTCTATCATATTCCATAATATTTGAATGAAGTTCTTCAATGTTTTCTAGCCTAGTTTTTGCTTCAATTGTATTTTGATTTTTTAAATCAAGAGCATAACCACTTTCATATAAAACTTCTTCAAAAAGTTTTCCTATAGAAAGATTTTCTGATCTATCTTTTAAAATTTTCAAAACACTTCCAAATTCTTTTACATTCTTTCTTGCTCTTAAGTTTAAATCTTCAAACTTATCAATGTTAGTCACAAGATCATATAGTGAAATTCCATTTTTATCTGCATAATCCAACATATCTGAAAGGGAAGTGTCACCTATTCCTCTTTTTGGTCTATTAATTATTCTTGACAAACTCACATTATCATCACTATTATTAAGAACTCTTAAATATGCCAATACGTCTTTAACTTCCATTCGGTCATAGAACTTTAGTCCCCCGACTATTTTATATGGAATTCTCTCTCTAACTAAAGCTTCTTCAAATCCTCTTGATTGAGCATTGGTCCTATATAGAATTGCCATGTCTTTAAATTCTTCACCCTTATAATTTAGGCCAATAATTTTATTTACAACACCGTATTCTTCTTCATTTGAATGTGGAAATTCCCTATAAACAACATCTTTTCCGCCATCTCTAGAGGTCCAAAGATTTTTGTCTATCCTAGTAGAGTTATTTTCAATTATTTTATTTGCGACTTCAAGAATTTTTTGTGTCGATCTATAATTTTGTTCAAGTTTAACAATTTTAGCACCTGGAAAATCTTTATGAAAATTCAAAATATTATTTATATCTGCTCCACGCCACTTATAAATAGATTGATCATTATCACCAACTACTGTTAAATTAGGTGCTTTTCTAGAAACCAACTTAATAAACTCATATTGAATTTTATTAGTATCTTGATACTCGTCGACAAATATATATTCAAATTTTTCTTGGTAAAAATCTCTCACGTCCTTGTAATCTCTCAATAATTCAACTGTTTTAATTAAAAGATCGTCAAAATCTAAAGCATTATTATTTATTAATTTTTTTTCGTATATTTCGTAAATTTTAGCAAGATTTTCTTTGAAAAAATTCCCCTTATTTACATTTAAATACTCATCTGGACTTAGTCCATCACTTTTAATGTTAGAAATATCATTAATTATTGATCTGGCCTTGTAAACATCTTTATCTAGAGAAAGCTCAGCAATAGCTTCTTTTGCAACTGTAATTTGATCATCTCTATCATAAATTGTAAAACTTGACTTATATCCAAGTTTTTCTATATTTCTTCTAAGTATTCTCACACAAATTGAGTGAAAAGTTCCGATCCACATTGAGGAGATATCTTCATCAATTAATTTTGCAACTCTTTCCCTCATTTCATTCGCAGCCTTATTAGTAAAAGTTATTGCCAAAATCTTCCAAGAAGGAACCTTTAATTCTTCTATTAAATATGCTATTTTAGAAGTAACAACTTTGGTTTTTCCACTTCCAGCACCTGCCAAAATTAATAGCGGTCCTTCAGTAGCTAACAAAGCTTCCTTCTGTTTATCGTTTAATGTATTTATATCCATGACTTCTCCTTACTGGTAAATATTATATGTTTTTTTTGACTTCATTTCAACTTTTTAGAATATCAGTAATTACATATGATGCAAGAACCATGCCACATACTGGTGGTACAAAAGAAATTGAACCTGGAGTTCTATCACTTGTTTTTATAGGTAATTCTTCAGAGCAAACTACTTTTAATTTCTTTATATTCATTTCTTTTAATTTTTTTCTCATTATTCTAGCAACAGGATCATTTTTAGTTTTTTCTATATCCATAATTTTAAACTTTGTAGGATCAAGCCTATTTCCTGCTCCCATTGCAGAAATAATTTTTATATTCTTGTCATATGCTTCTCTTATTATCAAAAGCTTTGATGTTATAGTGTCAATTGCATCCACTACATAATCATAATTTTCAAAGTCAATATCCTTTATATTTTCTTCAGTCACAAATAAATCATATTTTTTTACCAATAAATTTGGATTTATATCTAGAAGTCTTTCTTGGCAAGCATCTACTTTTCTCATTCCAAGAGTTTTCATTGTAGCAAAAACTTGTCTATTTACATTTGTAATCTCGTATTCATCACCATCTACTAGACCAATTTCCCCAATTCCCGCTCTTACTAAAGATTCGGCTAATGAACCGCCAACACCACCTAAACCAAAAACTAGTACAGATTTTGAATTTACTTTTTCTATATCTTTATCTGATATCATTCTCTTTGTTCTACTTAAAAATTCCAATTTTCCTCCAATTTGAAAGGGCCGTCATAAGAACAGCCCTTTAATATTATTTCAATTTTATGTTTGTAAGACTATTTTCGCCAAGAGTTCCACTACCCTCGACAATGTCATTTATATTGTGTTTTCTAAAAGTATTTACAGTTACAATTTCTCCAGCATTAAATCTTATTGAATCAGATTCTATTATCCTAAGTTTAATAAAATTAACTTTTTCACTACTAATTATTTCAATTACTTCACCTTTAAAATTAACATTTGTATTAATTTCTCCGGCTTCTAAATCAGTATTATTCATATTATTATTTATTAAAATCGAATCATTATTTTCAGTAGTAGGATTTTTATTTTCTTCAGGATTTACAATAAGATCCTCAGCTTTTACTCCATTATCAATATTATTTTCAACTATTGATTTATAATTCTCTAAATATTTTAAAGATTTAGAAGTTATAACCGCAATTTCACTTCTTCTAATAGCTAAATTGCCATTAAATTTCCCATCTGAACCAGATGAAGTAAATATTTCATTATTTACAAGACTTGGTAAATATTCTAAAGTGATTGGATTGATCTTTTCTATATCTTTATAATTTAAGCTGGAATTATCTTTAGATTTTTCCATAGCAAAAGCTCTTGCAAAATATACAGCTATTGTATTTCTATTTGGAAAAACTTTATTTTCTAAAAAACCTCTTTCACGAGCACTTGTTAAAGTTTTTTCCGTTATAGTCCCATGATAGAGATTAAAACATATCGCATCTTTGGCCCAATCCAAAACTCCATTTGAGTTCGCAATCTCCATATTAGCCTCTCTAGCTAATTTTAATTCATCTTCACTAGGATTTAAAAGAGTTTTTATAATTTGCATAGTTTCTAAAAAACTAACAGGGTTATTAGGTTTAAAAGTTCCATCTTCATAGCCACTTAAAATATTTTTATTAGATAATTCATCTACATATTTGTATGCCCAAGAAGTATTACCAGTTTCTTTAACATCTTTAAAAGATTTCGCAAATAGACTTGCTGGTGCTAACAAAATAGCTAGAACTAAATTTATTGTTATTATTTTCTTTTTCATTTTATCACTCCATGCTAAATTATAGCATAAAATAGGATAAAAAAATAGAAACCCCTAGAGGTTTCTATCTCGTGATTTAATTAATATTGTCTTGCTCCACCATTATAATAGTTATTACTATTATTATAACTGCGACGGTGACTATTTAAGAAATATCTGTAATCTTTAAAATCACTTTTTCTTGTAGTACCATTAGCATAATCTAAATATTCTCCTGGATTTCCAAGACTTCTATTGTTTGAATCTGAAATTATCTCTCCATCGTAATTTAAATATCCGTCAAGTGATAAAACTTCATATAATCCTAATTCTTGACTTGTTTGGAAATATAGAGTGTTTCCTGGATTTAATCTGGCATTATCTGATTGTATAACTTTTAATCCAATCTTATAAATTCTATTATTATCAAAACTAACATCTTTTCTACTTACAACTTGAAACATTGCACTAAATTGAAGATTAGAATCTACTATAGTAATGGTTTCAACTTCTCCGTAATTATTCAATGTTAATAAAACATTTTTACCTCTAAGATAAGATTCAGTTACTTGAGTTTGTCTTGTTCCATTGTAATCTTTAATGTCAAATCTATTGGCTAAATAATATTTTTTTGTATATCCATCAACTGTTTTTATATCGATGTAACGGTTTCTATAATCGAAAGAAGACTCATCACTACTATAACCTATTACTTCTCCCATTAGATTACTTTCTCGGTCACTATCAGAAGCAAGTCCTTTTGCTACTTTATAATTTACATACAAATTAACTTCATCTCTGAAAGTTATATTATTTAAATCTTTTGTTTCATTTGTAATGTAGAATTCGTAAGTTTTTCCATCACTTAATTTTAACTTTATAGATGATTTATCTTTATTAGAGTTATCTATAGAAACTATTTGTCCTTTTACATAAGCTTCTTTTGGATAAACTGTAATTTCAGTGATTTTATTATCGTTATTAGTCTTGAATTCAACTAAATCATCAATAGCTATATCTTCAAGTTTTAAATCTTTTCCATAAGCTTTAATTTTTACATTTGTATCAAGATCAAAAGTCTTTGTATCTGATGTTGAAATTTTTGATGTAGTTCTAAAGTTAAGTGTGTCAGAGTTGTCTCTATATCTAATAGTTATTTGATTTGTTCCCTTAGAATTAACATATCCAACCATATCTAGCATTGCATTTGTAACATTTATTGTTTTTGCAGTGCCTTCTCTTTCTCCACCGTTTGCCTTAACATATTCAATTTCAACTTCTTGGCCTGCTTTGATGTCTTCAAGTTTAAGATTTTTGTCTTTCAATTTATATTTTGTATTGTTGTCAATATCAAAAGAATATTTTTGATTATTTGATTCAATAATAATTACATTTACATTGTTAAGTTTTGAAGAAAGAACAACAGTACCTTTTTTCTTTTCAGTTTTTGCATTTATTGTATTCTTTTCTGCATAATCAAAAGAAGCTTTAGTAATTATTGCAGTTTCAGCACGAGTAATAGGTCTATCTCCTTCAAAGTTTCCATCAGAACCTGTAGAAGTAAATATATCTGCTTCAACTAATGATGCAAGATATCCCTTTAGAGTATCACTCATCTTGTTTTGATCCTTGTGTTTTAATAAGTTAGAATTTCCCTTTGAATTCAAGTTAAGAGCTCTTGCAAAGAAAATTGCAATATCTCCTCTACTTGGGTATTCTCTGGAATCAATATTAAAGAATCCTCTTTCATAAGCTTTTTTAAGAGCACTTTCATCTAAGTAGCCTCTATCAAGAGCTAGACAAACTGCATCTTCAGACCAAGATTTTACTCCATTAGCTTTTGCAGTTTTTGAATATTTTTCTTTAGCATTTTTTAATTCTTGTTCACTAGGATTTAAAACTTGTTTTATAAGTTGTAATAATTCTTCAAGTGATACAGAATCTCCTGGTTTAAATTCCCCATCTGGGTGTCCACTAATTATATTTTTATCACTTAATGTATCAATTGCATTGTAAGCCCAAGAATATTTATTATTCTTTTTTACATCCTTAAATTCTTTTGCAAAAGTTGCACTTGGAGCTAACATTAAAGTAGCAAGACCAAGGGCAGCTGCTCTTTTTAAATTATTAGATTTCATAATAAAACCTCCATTTTTTATAGCTTCTTTTATCTATTATAACACAAATAAAAATCTATGAAGTTGATAAATGTTAAAAATTTATTAATTTAACATTTAAAAGTTTTAATAAAATCATTAATTTGAATATTTTACTAATATATTTGGTATAATTAATCTAAAGGTTACATACATTAATGTAAAAATTTTATAAAGGAGTGATAATATGCGTTACTTGCCAGTGAGCCTTGATACTGAAGATAAAAAAATTCTTATTCTAGGCGGTGGTTATCTTGCTTTTTCTGCTTTAAAATCTGTAATAGACACTGAAGCTGAAATATATATGATTGCTGATTCTTTCACAAAAAATATTTTGCAAAAAGCTGAAGAATCACAAGGTAAAATTAAGATTAAGGAACATGAAATAGATAAAGATTTTATGTTTATGGGTTATGATTATGTCTTAATAGCAACTGAGGATTTTGAAATTAATGAAGCTTTAGAAAAAAGAGCAAGTTCAAGAAATATGATTTATCAAAGGTTTGATATTTTATCAAAATCTTTAATGTCTATAAACAAATCAGTTGAACGTGGACCTCTAACTTTTTCTATAAATAGTTCGAGATTAAATCCAACTGTAACTGACATAATTTTTGAGGATTTAGAAAAATTTACAGAAAAATATAATCTTGAAAAATTAAATATTTTAAATGAAATTAGGTCTGAATTGGTTCGCAAAAATTCTCAAAATATAGATGAAATTATCAGAAGACTTTATGAAAGTGAAACAATTAATCTTTCTACTTTCCTAGAAGAGATGCCAGAATATAAAATTGAAGATTTAAAATCTTCTGAAGATTTAATTAATCATATTGAAAAAGGCGATGAAATTAAAACTAAAAAAGAAAGTACAATGGAAGATGATCAAATAATCAAAAAGAATTTAGATGAAGCAAAAGATATTTCTAGAGATAAGGATTTAGATAAATCTGATTTAGATCTTGATAGTTTTAGCAATTTAGATAAGTTTGAAAAATAAAATTTTGACAGCATTTAGTTTTTAGAAAGGAAGTATAAAATGATTGGTTATGTAGGAAGTATGCCCGGAAAAGTATTTAATGAAAAAGAATTTACTCTTGTCAAGAAGGTTCTAGAATCAGGAGAAATTATTGAAAGTCATAACCATCCTGGTTTTACTGTTCTAGTAACTATTGTTAAAGGTGAAATAAAAGTAATCTTAAATGATACAGAAGACAGAGAATTCAAACCAGGAAAGGTTTTAAAATTTGATGGAGAAAATTATATTTCCATTGAAGCTATAAAAGCAAGTGAATTTTTTGTTACATTAATAAAGAAGAGTGAGTAATTTGAAAATAAACATTTCACAAGATGCCCTAGATTTTTTGGAAAAGAAATCAGAAAAAGACATTTTTGTAGATAAAGTAATTAGTAAACAATGTTGTGGCAGTGGTCTTCCCGAATCAGAAGTTTATCTTGGATCTTCAAAAAGACGAGACATAGATTACAATGTTTTTGATTATTTAGATCTTAAAATTTATATAGATAAAGAACTCATCTTTATTGATGATATTTGCAACATTGTACTTGAAAAATATTCTTTTACAAAAACTTTAAGAGCTGATTTTCTCGATTATAAAAAATTAATATAAAAATAATAATTTGAAGAAAGCGTAAAAACTTTTTCATAAAAAAATCTCATGAAATCAATCATGAGATTTTTTATGTTCTTAAATATAAGTTTTACATTTGTCTAAGTTTTTTAAGAATAATTTTTTGTTCTACACTAGCAACTAGTCTTCTTGTATATTCAACTGTATCTGGATTAACTGACATTGATGTTATACCGCATTCAACTAAGAATTCAGCAAGTTCTGGATATTGACTTGGTCCTTGACCACATATTGAGCAAGTTATTCCCTTTTTATTTGCTGCATCAATAATTGTTTTAAGAGCAATTTTTACTGCATCGTTTCTTTCGTCAAAATATCCCATATTATTTAAAATTCCAGAATCTCTATCTGCACCCATTACAAGTTGAGTTAAATCATTTGATCCAATAGAAAAACCGTCAACTAATTCTGCAAATTCTTCTGCTTGAAGTACAACTGCTGGAACTTCTGCCATAATCCAAATCTTAAAGTTTTTAGATTGTACAAGACCTTCTTCAGCCATAATTCCCTTAACAACTTTAAGTTCTTCAGGAGTTCTAACAAATGGAAGCATTACAATTACATTTGTTAGACCGTATTCTTCTCTTACTTTTCTTATAGCTCTACATTCTAGTCTAAATCCTTCTTCATATTCAGGAGAAATATATCTTGAAACACCTCTCCAACCAATCATTGGATTTGCTTCGATTGGTTCAACTTCATCTCCACCTTTTAAACCTCTAAATTCATTTGTTCTAAAATCACTTGTTCTTACAACTAAGTTTTTAGGATAAATTGCTTGTGCAACTTTGGAGATACCTTCAGCAAGTTTTTCTATCATCATGTCCCCTTGACCTGTTTTTACAAGATACATTGGGTGAGCACCAATCATATTTGTGAATATGAATTCAGTTCTCATAAGACCTATCCCATCCATTGGTAGGTTTTTATATTTTTCAATTAATTCTGGTTCACCAAGATTCATATAAATCTTAGTAGCTGTTGTAGGTGCAAAAAGATTCCTAAGTTCATCAAGGTTAGCAATGCTTGAAACATTTCCTTGACTTTCAGTTTTCTTTTCTTCTTTTTCTTTAAGAACTTCACCTTCGTATACAATTCCTCTAACAGCATCAACTGTTACAGTATCACCAGTTTTAAGTGAAGTTGTTGCATTTTTTGCTCCAACTATACATGGGATTTGTAATTCTCTAGATACAATGGCAGCGTGGCAAGTTCTTCCACCTTCGTCAGTTACAACACCAGCACACTTTCTCATAGCTGGAACCATATCTGGATTTGTCATTGCTGTTACAAGAACATCTCCTTCTTCAACAAGATTTATTTCAGAAATATCCTTTATAAGTTTAACCTTACCTCTTCCAATTCCTGGAGAAGCTGGAAGTCCCTTACAAATAGTTACTAGTTTTTCTTCCTTTTCTTCTTTTTCGCCAAGTGTAGTAATTGGTCTTGATTGTAAGAAATAAAATTCCTTTGTATCTGTGTCAAATCCCCATTCAGTGTCTTGAACAGAACCATAAAGTTTTTCAACTTTTAGTCCTCTTTCGATTAATGTATCAAGTTCCTTTGCTGAAAGAGCTTCTTCTGTAACTGCATCAGAGCCTAAAATATCTTTTACGCTTACAGTTCTAGTTCCAACACCATTTTCATTCTTAATTACCATGTATTCTTTTTCAGCAATATTTTTTTCTATAACTTTTTTAGTTTTTTTATCGATAATATATTCATCAGGAGTAACAATTCCAGATACAACAGCTTCACCAAGTCCATAGGATGCATTTATCATCATTTCATCTTGACTATTATTAATTGGATTTGCAGTAAACATTACACCAGATTTTTCAGAATTTACCATTTTTTGAATTACAACAGAAAGTGCAACATCAAAGTGATCATAATTTTGTTTTTCTCTGTAGTAAATTGCTCTTGATGTCCAAAGTGATGCGAAGCAATCTCTTATGTGATTTAATAATTCTTCTTCACCACTAATGTGTAAGTAAGTATCTTGTTGTCCTGCAAATGATGCATCAGGTAAATCTTCAGCAGTAGCAGAGGATCTAACTGCAACTTCAGGATCTTTTACACCAATATTTTCAGAAAATTCTCTATAAGCTCTTAAAATTTCTTCTTCAAGTTCTGGATCAAAATCTTTTTCTTTAATTTTCTTTTGGATTTCTTTTGATGCATTAGTTAAGTCATCAACATTTTCAACGTCAACAGCTTCCATTAAAAATTTTACAACTTCATCTAATTCCGCATATTTAATAAATTTAGTGTAAGCTTCTGCAGTTACACAAAATCCTGGAGGCACTGGTAGACCGAAGCTAGTTAGTTCTCCTAGATTTGCTCCCTTTCCTCCAACAATTCCTACATCCTTTTTACCAATTTCATCAAACCATTTAATATAATTATACTTAGACATAAGTTCCTCCTTATTTGATAAAAATATTATAACACATTAATTATATATGTCACACTATTTTTTTAAAGATTTTCTAAGTTCATCAATTGACATTGTTGAAACATGTTCTCTATCCACATCAAGTTTATCTACAAGCTCATAAATCTCTTCCATACTTTGAGCTTCTATTTCAACATAAGGCTTTGGATAAGTATTTTTGTCCCAAGTATCAATATCAATTACAAAATTTTTGTAAGAGTATTTTCTTCTATTTTTGTAACCAGTGTGATAAATATCATATCCCAAACACTTTAGAATATTAATTAAATCTTCTTCACTACTTATTTCAGTTGTGTGTTCTATATTGTCTCTTACTTTAAAATTAGAAATATTTTCCTTAAATGTAAAGTATTTTTTCTCACCTTCAGTTGATTTAGTTATCCTAATTCTTAAATAACCTTTCTTTTTATATATTTTATGGGCAGTAGAATTTACTGTAATGTTTGTCTGATCTTCTTCCTTAATAAAAACTCCACCCAGTTTTAATAATTTGTTTTCAAAATCCTCTATATCAATATCAAGAAGCTTTACTTCAATCTCTCTTTCCATTAGTCCTCCTCAAGTTTCTTTAACTTAAAATTTAAAAAATCACTAGCCACAAAATGATAATCAACACCCATCAAATCACCTTCATAAGAATATTTATGCCCCTTCCCATGAAGATGACCGTATATGCACTTGTCTACCTTATAATCTGCAAGAGTTTGTGAAAATTCATTTACTCCTAAATCCTGATTAAAGGGTGGATAATGTATCATTGCTATTATTTTTTTATTAACACACGTATCCAAAGAATTTTTCAATCTCTGAACTTCTCTTAAATAAATTTTTTCATCGTCTTCTGAAAATTCAAAGGAATCTCTTGATGCCCATCCTCTTGTCCCACAAATTGAATAATCTTTATATTCAAAAGAATTGTTGTGAAGAAAATGTATGCTCTTAAAATTTAAATTATTCATCTTATTCAAAGAAGACCACCAATAATCATGATTTCCCTTAGAAATTATCTTTATTCCAGGAAGTTCATCTATCCTCTTTAAATCAAAGGCAGCTGTACTCAGTTTAAGAGCCCAAGAAATATCTCCTGGCAAGAGGACAAGATCATCTTCTTTTACTACTTCCCTCCAATTTTCAATTATTTTTTCTTCGTGATTCTCCCAATTATCACCAAAAATATTCATGGGTTTCTCTTCTGTATAATCGAAGTGAAGATCTCCAATTGCGAATATCATAAACACCTCAAAGTTTTATTAATTTATATGTCATATTATTTTTATCTAAAATATCTTTTTCTCTACTTGAACTTGCAAAAATAAGAACTTGTTCTTCTTCTTGCAAAATTTCCAATGTGTTTTTAAGTCTCTCATCATCATAAGAGTCAAAATGACTATCAAGCACAAGAGGAATTTTTTTATCAGTTATTATTTTTGAAACAGCCAATCTAAAAGCAAGATAAATTTGATCTAGCGTACCAATACTTAAACTATCTAAATCAATATAATCACTTATGCTTTTATCATAAACCCTAATATCTAAACTGTCATCAATTAAAATCTCATTGTACTTATTATCTGTAATTAAGTTTAGATAATTTGAAATTTCATTTTTCAAAATAGGAAGAGTATTTCTTCTTTTGGATTTCATAAATGTTTCAATTTTTTCTATTGAAATCTCGAGCAATTCCTTGTTATAATCAAGTTCCTTCAATTTTCTATTTAATTCAAAGCTTCTTTCTTCTAAGACTCTTAATTTTTCTAATGAATCATCTAATGTTCTTAAACTTCCTTCTAAATTAGAAATTTCTCTTTTTGTAACAGAAATATCTTTTGATATCTCTTCAATTGTACTTTCCTTATAAATCTCTCCATTTAAGTTTTCTTTTTCAAGTTCAACTATTCTATATCTATATTCACTTGATTTATCGATCTCGTTGTCTCTTTTATCATGAAAAACATTTTTTAAATCTTTTATATTTTTTACCTTATATTTTTCAAAGATAATTTCAAGTTCTCTCTCATAATCAATGATTTTTTTCTTAATTTCTTCTATTTCAATGGAATTTTTTTCTTTCAGCTGGTCGTTGTACTCATTTTTAGATTTATTTTTTAAGTTTTCTTCTAGCTTTAAATCCAAAATTTGTCCAAGCTCTCTTGAATCTTTTGCATCATACTTTAACAAAATATCCTTAATTTCTTTATCAAACTCTCTTTTTATAAAAGTTTTATCTCTAGATTTCTTTTTAAAGTCATTGAGTTTTCTATTTAATCTATCTAGTAGATCCTTGTTTTCCCTAAATTTTATAAACCTAAAATAAGAATAAGTAAAAAATATAACAGAAAAAATAGAAATAAAATATTTTTTATAATAGATTGATGCAATTATTATTCCAATTGCAATAATAAAGCTTGAAATAAATTTTAAGAGATACTTGATTATCTCAGTATTAATACTTTTTATGTCCCTAGAAATAATTTCTATTTCTTTTGAAAAATTATTTTCATTTAATACAAAAAGTTCTCTATTTATTTCCTTATATCTGTTATAATCATTTTCTAAATCTTTGTCTACTTCGAACTTTTCTCCATCTTTTGATATCAAATCATCAAGTTTACTAGAATAAATTCCCAAAGATTTATTTAACTCAATAGCTTCTTCAAGATCAGTTAAATTGTATTTATTTTCATTAGAGTAACTATCTTCTATTTCTCTCAATTTATTTCTTAAATTTTCTAATTCATAAATTTTTCTACCTCTAAGCTTTTCTTCTAAATCCACTAACTTTTCCTTGGATTTTTTATAGTCATCAGTAGACTTATTGTAAGTTTCTTTAAGGCTTAAGTAGTTTATTTTTTCAAGAGAAATTTTATCTAATTCTTCTGTGATCCTTCCTATTTCAGAAGTCTTTCTTCTTTTATTTCCTATTTTATAGAGATCCTCTTTCATTTTGTCGAGGACTTTATTTAAATCAATATTTTCATCTTCAGAAACAGAAAAATTATCAATTCTATTTTTTAACTCTTCTCCAGCTTCATTTTCAATTTGACTTAGTCTTTGAGAAATAAAAAAAGAAGACTTATAAATTTTTCTATTTATATCAAAAAAAAGTATTCCAGGTTGAGGAATTCTAGAATTTAAATAAATTTTATCGTTAAATGAAAAGTCTTCACCAGTTTTAGTGTTCACTATAGAAATTTCATCTTTATCAAAATCACGACTTATCCTATACTCATTGTCTTCGTCTTTAAGAATAATGTAGCCCTTGTACAAATTAGATCCCCAAGGCCTTGATTTCTCAAAAAGATCATCTCTTATCTTCCTTGCCAAAGAATCCTTACTAAATCCATAAAAAATACCATCTATAAAATTAACAATAGTGGATTTTCCTCTTTCATTTTCACCAAAAATTAAGTTTATTCCTCTGTGAAGCTCAATTGTTCTATTTTCAAACTTAGCAAAATTTAAAAGTCCCAATTCTTCAAATATCATAATATTGCTCCAAAATATATTTTTTTGACAATTCTCTAGCATCACTTTCTATTTGATTATTTGAAAAATTTTCCAAAAGATCTAATATAAATTCATCTTCAATCTTAATTACGGAATCATCTTCGCTAATATTATTTATAATTTCAAAATAAAAAGCAGATAAATTTTCTTTTAAAAAATTTTCTAAATCCATTGAGTGTTTATTATTTCCCGATAAATTAATTCTGTATAAATTATTCATATCAATTTTATCTTGGATTATTGACAAAATTTCATAAAATGTCATTTCATTAGTAACTTTTATATCTAAACTTACAAATTCTCTCTTGGAAAAATTTTTATATTCGATGATTTTTTTATCATCATCTAAAAATATTATTCCTCTTTTCCCTTTATCTTTAAAAGAAAGTGGAATTAGAGAGCCTGAATAATAGGTGTTTTCTAATACCTTTTGTCTTTTATGAATATGACCAAGTGCCACATAATTGAATTTTTTGAGAAATTCTATATCTAAAGGCAAATATCTTTCGTCTTTCAAATCTGAATGAAATAATCCTATATTTATAAATTTTTCATCTAAATCTAATTCTTTAAAATCTCTTTTAAAAGAATAATTATCATAAGATATACCGTATATTCTTGTATTTAATTCACTAAGCTCAAAATAGTGCAGTTCATTTTTAAAAATATATAAATTTTTAGGTAAATCTACTTTTAAAAATAAATTGTCATCTGAAAGATAATCATGATTGCCAAAGGCAAGAAAAACTTTAGCTCTTACATCTTTAATCAAGTCCAAAAATCTATTTAAATCTTTTAAATTAAAAAATTCTCTTTCGAACAAGTCACCTGCAATTAAAATAATATCTGCGTCAACTTCATTTGAAAATTCAAAAAGTTCGCCCAAGGCTTTCCATCCATCTTCTAATAGTTTATTTGAAATTTCTAGTGGAAGGCTGCCCTTATAAAATTTTTTTAAATGCAAATCACCAGTGTGAATTATTTTCATCATATCACCAAAATAATTATATCACAGTTTAAAATCAAAAAAAGAGTCTCCACATTTGGAAACTCCTTTATTAATATTAGATTATTAGTTTTTGAATCTTCTTAAATTCATCTGTTCCAGCTATTCCTGCTAGATCAAATAATATTGTTTCTGTATTGGATATGACAGCTCCCATTTCTCTAAGAAGTTCAATTCCATTTTTAGAATTTTTTTCAGTTCTTGATCCCAAAGCATCTTCTGCAACAAAAACATCATATCCTGCTTCAACAAGAGACCTAACAGTTTGAAATACACAAATATGAGTTTCCATACCACAAAGTATAACTTGTTTCTTGCCTAATTTTTCAAATTCTTTTTTTATTTCTTCATCATTATAAGAATTAAAAGTAAGTTTAGGAAATTCTTCCTTTTCCTTTAAAGGAGCTTTTACTTCTTCATTTGTATAACCAAGCCCCTTTGGATATTGAACAGTATAAATTGCTTCTGCATCAATTATATTTGCAACTTTAGCTAAAACAGTAGCATTTTTTACTATTTCATCTCTATTATACATAGCTTTTAACAATTTATCTTGAATATCGACAAATACAAAGACAATATCTTCTCTATTTAAGTGAAAATTCTTCATTCTTCCTCCTAAATTTCTTCAACCTCCACGCTACTCATTAATTTCTTTATAGCGCTCATTTCAATTTTATCCTTATCAACAAAATTTTCCCATACTCCACAAGAGATTGCAAGTTTTATTGAAGTTATAAAATCATAATCTCTATCAATTGCTATTGCCAAGCCTGCTAGAGATAAACTTGTATCAAATTTTTCAGTGAAAATCTTCTTTTCTAGCTTATCCTTGTTTATATATGCTCTATAATTTTTATCTTCTGTTGAAATTATTGTAGCTCTTTTACTATTTACAAAAACTATTTTAGTTCCAGCTTCAATAAATTTCTTATTATATTCAATTACTTCACCAGTGTAGTTTATTTTTTTATTTTTTTCTATGTCCTTTTTATCAAACATCAAAATATATGGCTTAGTATTTTCTACATCTTCAAGATTTGTTGGATTAACTGCAACTTTTATATTATTTTTGTAACATATTTTTACAAGTTTTTCATATATATCTTCATCAAGACCTTTTAAATCAATTTTTGGAATTACAGCAATTTTTTTATTAAATAGGGATCTTTCAAAAGAATTTAAAATATAAGATCTGTCTTCCATAGTTATCCTAGGATCTTCAGTCCTATAAATTGTATTTTGATTTTCAGATTTTATTAAAACTTCCTCAACATTTTCATCTTTTAAACTAGTAAAATTAACATCAATAGCTAACTGACTCAAGGCAAGAGCAATTTCCTTTCCTCTATTATTTCCCTTAAGCATAAAAACTTCAGAATCTACTCCAAGCTTTTTTGAAAATAAAGACATGTAAATTCCATGTCCACTTGGATAAATTTGAGATTTTTCGATAATATTTTCAGAAGCACTTTTTAAGTTAAATTCTCTTACAATTTTTGGGTTAAAGTCACAAAATAATATCATTTTTTCACCTACTTGATTGGATTTTATCCATAATCTCTTCTTTCATCAATTTAATTCTTTCTTTTGCGTCTCTTTCATTTTTAGAAACCGCATAAGCATATATTTTTAATTTTGGTTCCGTACCTGAAGGTCTAAGTGCAAACCAAGTTTGTTCATCAAAATAGAATTTTAAAAGATCTTGTGGGTTTTCTGAACTATTGATAAAGTCTTCTTTTTTTATTAAATTTCCAATTTTTTCAAAAGTTTCAATTTGTCTAAAGCTATCCATAATTTTTTTCATAATGGATTTTCCATCTTTACCTTCAAAATATACTGAATCAAGATATTCTTCATAGTAGCCGTATTTTTTATACATTTCTTCTAAATAATCTTTTAACTTTAAATTTCTTTTCTTAAGATATCCAGCTAGTTCAGCTATAATCATTGAAGTTCCAACAGCATCTTTGTCTCTAATATTATCTCCAACAACATATCCAATTGATTCTTCATAACCAAAGACAAAGTCATTTTCATGATTTTCATCCCAAATATTAGGCATATTACAAATATTTTTAAATCCAGTTAATGTTTCGAAAACATCAACACCATAATCTTTTGCTATTTTTTTTATTAAATCTGCAGTAACAACTGTTTTTACAATAGCTGGATTATCAAATTTTTTATGAGCATCTCTTTCTAAAATAAAGTTTCCTAAAATAAATCCCATTTGATTTCCTGTAATTCTTAAAATTTCATCACCCATTTCAAGAACTGCAACTCTGTCAGAATCAGGGTCCGTAGCTATAATAATATCAGCATCTTCTTTTTTTGCTAGTTCAATTGCTTTGTCAAAAGCTCTTACATCTTCAGGATTTGGATTTGTAACATTTTTAAAATCCCCATCAGGATTTTCTTGTTCTGTTACTACAAAAACATTTTTAAATCCACGCATATCCAATATATTTCTCACATATTTATTTCCACAACCACTTAAAGGAGTGTATACAATTTTTATGTCCTTATCTATATCATCAGTTAGAGAAATATTTAAAATATCATTATAGAAAGACTTTATTACACCTTCTCCAAGAAATTTTATATTTTCATAGTTAGATAATTTTTTTAATGTATTAAAATCAAAATCCAAGATATTAATTTCTTGAGATCTTCTTTCTATTTCATCTGCAATATCTGCTAAAATTTGAGAGCCCTTTTCCCAATAAAGTTTAAAACCATTGTAATTTTTCGGATTATGTGAAGCTGTAATCATTATTCCTGAAATAGTTTTTAAGTATCTAATTGAGTAAGCTAAAAGTGGAGTTGGACAAATTCCTGGAAATAAATAAACCTTAATTCCATTTTCAGCTAAAATTTTTGCAGTTAAAATAGAAAATTCGTAGGATTCATGTCTTATGTCACGGCCTATAACTACACCCCTATTTGCTGCATCTTCTCCAAGATCTTTAATAAAATTTGCTAGAGCAAGGGCTGTCTTGGAAACAGTCAAGTAATTCATTCTATTTGTACCTGGTCCAAGAATTCCACGAAGACCTGCTGTTCCAAATTCTAAATTTTTATAAAAACTATCTTCAATTTCATCTTCATTGTCTTTCATTTTTATAAGTTCTTTTTTTAATTTTTCATTAACATTATCACTTTCAAGCCACTTATTATAAATATCTTTATACATACTTACTCCTTTTTTATATCTGCAAATTCTCCATCTATTAGAGAAATTAATTCTTTAGGGTTTAATTTTATTTGCATCCCTACTTTTCCTCCACTTATATAAAAAAAGTTAAAATCCTCTGCTGAAGAATCAATATAAGTTTTAAATTCCTTCTTCATACCAACTGGTGAACAACCTCCATGAACATATCCTGTCAAAGGTAAAAGCTTTTTTTGAGGAATCATTTCGATCTTTTTTGACTTAGATGCCTTTGCAGCTTTTTTTAAATCTAGTTCGCTAGATACAGGTACAACAAAAACGAAGTTCTCACCTTCCTTAGATTCTGTCACCAAAGTTTTAAAAACCCTGTCTTTATTTTCACCTAGTTTTTCTGCCACATCTGTACCAGATATACCATCTTTAGTTGAATATTCGATAATTTCAAAATCTATATTTTCACTTTCAAGAATTCTCATTGCATTAGTTTTTTTCATAAAATCACCTTTTCATCTATATTAATTTTACAACAAAAATATTTTTTCTTCATCTTTTTAAGAATATATTTTCTTTTATTAACTTTAAAAAAATGAAATAAAAAAAAGGCTGGAAATTTCCAACCTAAATATCTCAAAAACCAATTTTTTCTAAATCTTTTTGAATCTTTGCTTTAATCTTGTTTTTATTAAAAATTTTATCATCTATTGCTAATACAGATCTCACTCCCATAAGAGAATTTGAAATAAATACTTCATCAAAGCCCTTGATTTCATCATTAGATATTATTTTTTCATTAATCTTATAATTTTTTATCAAATAGTCTCTCATAGTACCTTTTAATAACCCAGAAGAAAGTATTGGAGTAAAAATCTCTTCATCTTTAACAAAAAATATATTTGCAAAGGAAGTTTCTGTAACTTCCCCTCTTTCATTTAAAAATAAGGCAGAATCAAAACCTTTGGCTACAGCCCATCTGTGTTCTAAAATATTTTCATAATAAGAAAGACTTTTATGATAAACCATTTTTGAAGTGGAATTTCTTCTGACAGGTGAGATTTTTAATTTAAAAAGCTTGTCTTCATTTTTATAATTATCTTCTCTAGAAGATAAAATAAAATTTTTATCAGATACTATAATTTTAAGAGCAAAATTAGCTTCATTCTCATTTTTTATATAAGAATAAATTTCTTCTTGGTCTATTTCTTTTCTAATTTCAAAAAAGTCTAAGCTTTTCTTTAGTCTTTTTAAATGAGCATCAAGAAAAAGTGGCTTTCTATCAACAACTTTAATTGTTTCAAAAGCTCCCTTCCCGAAAGAAAAACCATCATCAAACTCTATTTTCATTAAAATCCTCTACATATTTTGCTATCTTTTCATAAGTTTCATAAGAAATAGTTTGTGCAGCATCACTTTTGGCTTCATCTGGATTTGGGTGAACTTCAATCATAATACCATCAAGTCCAAGAGCAAGTGTTGCTCTTACCATTGGCTCAATTAGTTCTCTTTTACCAGTTCCATGACTTGGATCAACAATTACAGGATAGCCAGTTTTTTCTTTAATCAGATAAGCTCCAGCTAGATCAAGAGTGTTTCTCAATTCTGTTTCGAAAGTTCTTATGCCTCTTTCACAAAATATTATGTTTTTATTACCTTCAAGTTCAATATATTTTGCTGCCATTTCCCACTCTTTTAAAGTTGCAGAAAATCCTCTTTTTAAAATTACAGGTTTATTTGTTTTGCCTACTTTTTTTAATAGGGCATAATTATACATATTTCTTGATCCAATTTGAAAAACATCTACATAATCTTTAATTAATTCAACATGATCTTCACTTAAAACTTCAGTTACAATTGGTAGATTTGTTACTTCTGATGCTTCCTTTAAATATTTAACTGCATCAAATCCAATACCTTGAAAATCGAAGGGACTTGTCCTAGGTTTAAAGGCACCACCCCTAACAATATCAACACCAATTTTTTTAAGATCCTTTGCTTCATTAATTATATGTTCTCTTGATTCAATAGAACATGGACCCGCAATTAAAATGGGCTTTCCATCACCAAGATTAATATTTCTAATTTTCACAATTTTATTCTTACTTAATTTTTCTATCATTTTAATTTTTGCTTCCCTCAATATATATTTCGTCGAAATTGTTATAATAAGATTGAAGTGCAAGAAGTGAACCCTTTGCTTTTAAAACAATTTCATCAAATTCTTCTTCATCATCTGATAAAAGTATAATTGCTCCTCCAACTCCTATGCTTGCTTTATCTTCTTCTATTAAAGCTGTTCTTATAACAATATTAAAATCCATAGTCGAATTATTTGATATATATCCAATAGTTCCTGAATAAACACCTCTAGGATAAGATTCTAACTCATCTATTATCTCAAGTGTTCTCTTTTTAGGTGCTCCCGTCATAGAGCCTCCCGGAAAAGTTTTTTCAAGAACATCTATTATATCTACATCATTTCTAATTTTACCTGAAACTGTTGTTACAAGTTGATGCAAAGTTTTATATGTTTCAACATCCATTAATTTTGGTACATTAACTGAACCAATTTCACAAAATTTTCCAAGGTCATTTCTTAGAAGATCTACTATCATTAAATTTTCTGATTTAGTTTTTTCTTCACTTCTAAGTTCTTCTATTAATTTTATATCTTCTTCTGGTGACTCTCCTCTTTTAATAGTACCCTTAATTGGTTTAGTTGAGACAATTTTATTTTTATCAACTTTTAAAAATCTTTCCATGGATGAAGACGCTATTTTTAGATTTTCAAATGGTAAAAAAGCACTGTATTGTCCAGGACTTTTCTCCCTAAGTTTCATATAATACTTCTTTCCATCTATTTTGTCAAAGATATCTAATCTATCTGTGAGACAAACTTCATAAGTTTCTCCTGCACAAATTAATTCTTTTATCTGTTTTATATCATCAATATAAGTTTTTTTATCTTTCACAAATTTTAATATAGGAAAATCTTTTTTAGTTTTTTCTTTCTTATTCTTTTCAAGATCTTCACCTATAATTTTTTTTATATTTTCTATCCAAGAAGTATCATCATTGTAAGATAAAATATAGACTTTCTTTTCCTTATGATCATAGACTATTCCTCTATCACAGTATTTTAAATATGAATCTGGATATGGGTAAGAATGATTGTTTTTCACATTCTCTGTATCTTTTTTTAGTTCGTATCCAAAATATCCAATGTAACCAAGCTGAAAATCAAAGGGCAATTCTTCATTGTAAGTCCACTTTATTCTATTGTTTTTTAAATAATTAAAAATCTCTTCATTATAAGTTTCTATTTTATTTGATGATAAATATATTTTTTCAACAATTTTATCGTCGACATTATATTTTAAAATATGACCTCTTTTTTCACTTTGAAGTCCAAAAATCGAAAATCTAGATAATCCTTCCTCAACTTTACTGCTATCAAGCCAAATAGTTTTATCATCATAAGTGTATAATTTTTGATATAAATCTGATGTATCAAGATTTTTATCAATTATTTCAAAATAAAGCTTATTTCCTTCATAAAAATCCTTAGTAATGTTTATAAAATTTTGAATTAATTTTTCTCCATATTCACTTGCTATAGATTCTGGATGAAATTGTAAGCCATATATTGGTTTTGTCTTATGAGAAATTCCCATTACAACACCATCGTTAGTTCTTGCATCAATAGAAATATTTGGAAGTTCCTTATTTTCACATGTTAAAGAATGATATCTCGTTACTTTAAAATTATTCTCAATTCCTGAAAAAAGATTTTTTCCATTGTGAGTTACCTCACTTTGTCTTCCGTGCATTGGTTCTTCCGCTCTAAGCACTTTTCCACCATTATAAAAATAAATTCCTTGATGTCCGAGACAAATTCCAAGAATTGGTTTATCTAATTTTTCTATAACTTCCTTACAAACGCCAAAATCTTTTTCCTTATCTGGACTTCCAGGTCCAGGAGAAATAATAACATTATCAAATTCTAAGTTTAAAATTTCTTCAAAAGTCAACTCATCATTTTTTATAACAATAGGTTCTACTCCACTAACTTTTCCTATGAGTTGAAAAAGATTATAAGTATAAGAATCGTAATTATCTATTATAAGTGATTTCATTTCTGCTCCTTCAAATAATTCTTTAAGTATATAATCGCCTTTTCATATCCAGAAATTCCAAAACCTTCAAAAGATTTTATAGCATAATTTCTTATAAAATTAACCTGTCTAAAATCTTCTCTCTCTGAAAGTTTTGATATATGAATCTCTACTGTAGGAATATTAACTGCTTTTAAAGCATCGAGTATTGCAACACTTGTGTGGGTATAGGCAGCAGGATTAATAACTATTCCATCAAAAACCTCATAAGCTTTTTGAATTTTATCAACAACATCTCCTTCATGATTTGATTGAAATTCTTCTATTTCTAAATTTTCTTCACTTGCTAATTTATCAAGTTTTTCTAAAAGAGTTTGATAATTTTCACTGCCATAAATATTAACTTCTCTTATTCCAAGCATATTTATATTTGGTCCATTAATTACTAAAATTTTCATAACTTTCAACTTCCTTAAAAATTAAATCTACATTTTTATATTTATCTTCTATAACTTTTATCCTAATATTTGATAGATCCTCATAAATTTTATGTCTTTCACAATATAATTTTTTTAAATTATCTATATTTTTTGAAAGGGGTCTTCCTTCTGTTTTTAATTTTTTCAAATCTCTGTCAAGATAAATAACAAGAGAATTTTGTAAAATTAGATCTCTATTATTTTCTCTTAGTACAGTTCCTCCACCAGTTGCAATCACTAGACCTGTTTCTTTACTAATTTTAGCAAGAACTTTAGACTCTAAATCTCTAAAATATTCTTCACCATTTTTTTCAAATATCTCTGGGATTTTTTTATTTTCACATTCTTCTATTAATTGATCTGTGTCAAAAAATTTTCTATTTAATTTTTCACTCAAAGCTTTAGCCATTGTAGTTTTCCCACTTGAAGGCATACCGATAAATACAATATTTGTCATGTCAAACTTCAATTTATTATAAATTTTATCAATTAAACTTTCATCTAATTTTTCATCTAAAAAAAACTCAGCAGCATAAAAAGCTTGAGCGACTAACATCAAAAGACCAGACATAGTCTTTAAATTTAATTTTTTTGCATCTAAAATTAATTTTGTATTAAGAGGATTGTAAATTAAATCTATTACTGCTTCAAGTTTATTAAATTTTTCCAAATTAATTTTTGATTCCATGTTATTGGGATACATACCTATAGGAGTTGCATTTATTATTACATTATAATCATAAAATTTTTTAATATTATTGTAGTTATTCTCTCCAGATCTACTTATAACTACAAAATCTTTTACACCTTTATCAAAGAGAAATTTTTGTAGCATTTTGCTAGCGCCACCACTACCTAATATTAAAACTTTTTTATTTTTTAAATTTATTCCAAATTTATTTATGCTATAGTTAAAGCCCAGATAGTCTGTATTATAACCAATAAGCCTTTCATTCCTATTTACAATGGTATTTACAGCTCCAATTTCTTTTGCTAGATCATCAATTTCATCTAAATATTCCATTGAAGTTTCTTTATATGGAATAGTTACATTTATTCCTTTAAAATTTTTATCCTTAAAAAAGCTACTAAGTTCATTTTCATCTATATTCCTTAAATTATACTCATATCTTGATAATAATTCGTGAATTTCCTTAGATTTGCTGTGAGATAAACTTTTTCCAATTAAACCATATTTAAAATTTTCATTTTTTATTTTTGAAGTTATTTTTTTACTCTCTTTAAAAATTTCATTATAGATAGGTTCAACTATATTTTTAAATTCTGGATTAATTACTTTTTCTAAATTTTCGATAATAGATTTTTCACGATTTTTATCTTCTATATTTAAATTATTCCTTAACTTATAGCTACCTACTTCTTTTATTATTTCCATTCTTTTCTCTAAAAGAGCGATAATTTTAGAATCTATTTCATCTAAAATTTTTCTATCTTCCTTAAGATCTCTCATCTTTCACCTTCCATTACTAAATCAAGGATAGCTATTGCTGTTATCATTTCAATTGCAACAAGAGCCCTCGGAACTATTGTAGGATCATGCCTACCAACAATTTTTAATTTTTCATTTGTCCCTTTATTAAGAGATACTGTGTCTTGAATTTTCCCAATAGAACTAGTTGGCTTAATAGCTGTTCTAAATACAATTGGCATAGAAGTTGAAAGTCCTCCTACTATTCCCCCGTGATTATTTGACTTTGTTTTTATAAAACCATCTTCATAATAATATTCATCATTATGATCACTTCCTAGCATATTTGAAGATTCAAATCCGCTACCAAATTCTATTCCTTTTATCCCTGGAACTGAAAAAACTGCATGAGAAATAACAGATTCAATTGAGTCAAAAAATGGTTCTCCAATTCCAACTGGCATATTTAAAATGTAGCTTTCTACAATTCCACCAATAGAATCTTCTTCTTTTTTAACTTTTAAGATTTCTTCTTTCATTTTTTCTCTTACATCTTCATCTATCACTGGAAAAAGTTGATTTTTAAAATTAGAAAAATTTTCTTCTTTTATATCTTCTAACTTTAAATCAAAATCCTCTATTCCACCTAGTTTTTTAATTCTAGAAAAAATTTTTATTCCTCTCTTATCAAGCAGGTCTTCTGCAATTGAGCCTGCTATTACAATAGGTGCAGTCATTCTTCCAGAAAACTGTCCACCGCCTCTTATATCGTTGTTGGAAGAAAATTTAACGTAAGCAGGATAATCAGCATGTGATGGTCTGGGAAGATCTCTTAAATTTTCATAATCTTTACTTCTTTGATCTTTATTTTCTATAATACATGTTAATGGTGCTCCACAAGTAATATTATTAACTTCTCCGCTAATAATTTTAAAAGAATCTAATTCTTTTCTAGATGTAGAAAATTCATTTTTCCCTGGTCTTCTTCTGTCTAAATTCTTTTCGATTAATTCTCTATTTATTTTATAACCAGCTTTTATTCCATCAATTACAATTCCAATCTCCTTAGAATGTGATTGACCAAATAAAGTTACTTTAAAATTTTTCCCAAAACTATAGGACATGACAAATACCTCCAAGATATTCAAAATCTTGATAAAATTTTTTATATGATTTTTCTACACACTCACTATCTAAAATTGTGATAGGACCATCTGCAAAAGTAGCTGCAATAGCGGCTGACATCGCTATTCTATGATCGTTATATGAATTTATCTCACATTTTTTAAATTTAGATATTCCTTTAAAAGAAAAAGAATCCTCATACACTGGGACTTCTACCCCCAAATTTCTTAACATCTCAACTGTAGATTTCACTCGGTCACTTTCTTTTAATTTTAATCTTTTCGTATTTATTATCTCAGTTTCATTTGCATAAACAGCTGATAATATAGATAAAATAGGAATCGAATCAGGAATATCTTTTGCATCTATTGTTATTTTATCTTTTGCTTTTCTTTTCTTTATAAACTTATAATTCATTTTTGATGAGTTTTCAAAGCCTAATTCATAAAAATATTTTAAAGACTTTTTATCTGCTTGCATAGAATCTTTATTAAGCCCAAGAACTTCTACTCCTGCCGCCAAAAAGAACAAGGCATTGCTCCAATCTTTTTCTACAATGTACTTTTGTCCCTTTAATTTTCCAGAACATTTAAAAGAATTATTTACCTTTTCTATTTTTGCTCCAAATTTTTCCATAACATCAATAGTCATTTGAATATATGCTTTTGATTCAGCTTCCGTTGTAAGTTCAATATTATAATTTTCATTGGAAGTAGCAGATGCAAGCATAAGACCAGATATAAATTGAGAGCTTATGTTTGCAGGCAACTTAAAGTTAAAGTCCCTTAATTCTCCACTTACTAATATTCTTTCATTATTTTCTTCTAATGAAACTCCATGTTTGGGAAATAAATCAAAATAAACTTCATTTGTTCTAGAAATCAAGCTTCCTCTTCTTATTATTTCAGCCTCTATACCTAAAGCTGCAAATATTGGTATAATAAACCTCAAACTTGTCCCGCTTTCGCCAACGTCTATGGAAACTTTTTTATTAAACTCCTTAGGTGCTTTAATGTAAAATTTTCTATCTTTTTCCTTAACTGAAACACCCAAAGACTTTATACAATTTAAGGAACTTTCAATATCTTTAGATAAATTATCAATTTCTAGAATAGATTCTCCTTCTGACAAAGCAGCACAAAAAATCGCTCTGTGAGCATAAGATTTTGAACTTATCCCTAAAATTTGACCACTTAATTTTTTATTTTCAATAACCCTATTCATCATCTTTTCCCAATTCAATTATATTCCTAAGCTCATCAAAATTTATTTTTTTATTAATTACTTCACCAATTTTTACAGGAATTATAACATTTATGAGATTATTTCTTATTTTCTTATCGTGTTTTAAAATTTCTAGTATTTCATCTGTATTAAAATCAAATTTAGTAGGAAGATTGTGGCTTTCATATGCCTTAATAAGATCTTTATAAAAATCATCCTTTGCTAAACCTAATCTATAAGAAGCTCTTGCCATATATATAGTTCCTATGCCAATACTTTCACCATGATTTAATTTATAATTTGAAAGTGATTCAATACCGTGACCAATTGTGTGACCTAGATTTAACTTTTGTCTTTTTCCCCTATCTCTTTCATCATTTTTTACAAACTCAAGTTTTATATTTAGTGATTTATAAATAACTTTTTCGTAGTCTAAATTTTTTGAAGATTTTAAATAATCAAAAAATTCTTTATCTTTTAGAACAGAATATTTAAAAATTTCTGCAAGTCCGTTATTTATATTTCTCTCATCAAGAGTTTCTAAAAAGCTGTAATCTATATGGACATACTTTGGAAAATAAAATGACCCAATTTGATTTTTTAGATTCATAAAATTTATTCCATTTTTCCCACCTACAGAAGAATCTATCATTGACAATAAAGTTGTAGGAACAGAAATAAAATCAATTCCTCTAAGATATGTTGAGGCAACAAAACCAGATATATCTCCCACAACTCCACCACCAAAAGCTATAATAATAGCTCCTCTATTAAAATTATTTTCAAGTAAAAATTTATTAATATTTATATAATTTTCCATGGACTTGGATTTTTCGCCAGCAGGAAATTTATAAATAAAATAATTTAAGCCATCCATAATTTTTTTTAATCTTTTTTCATAAAAATTATATACATTTTCATCAGTTATGACTAAATATTTTGACTCTTTATTATTTTCTAAAATTTCTCTTAATTTTTTGTCATTTTTATATTCAATATTTATTTTATACTCGTTATCTTTAACAAAAATTTCCATAAAACACCCCTAAGTACTTACTCTCTCTATAATAAAACAAAGATGTCTATAAATAAAGGCTGTTATTATTTTGAGCTAAAACATTTTTATTCTCACTTTATTGAAATATCGTTGCAAAGTTTCATAGTATATAATAAAATTTATTTGAGATCATTATATGAACGATTATTTAAATTATCTTATTGCCTTTTTAGCTGTAATATTAGTATAGCTAGGCTTTTTGATTTTAAAAAATTATATAAGACATAGTATCATATTCTTACATGCATCTATTTTTATTAGATAATTTGATTTTAATTAAGATTATTTTTTTAGGAGAACAATCATGAATTTATTTAAAAAGATCTTATTTTTATTAATTCTTATTTCTTTACTAATACTATTTGCTAATTCAGATAAATTAAAAATACAGGAAGAAACCATAAATATTGACCCTTCTGAAAACAAAATATTAACTTATAATGAAATGTTCAATACCATGCTAGAAGATGGATATAATGAAAAGAAAATATATTCTATACTTGGTGGAGACTTTTCAAATAATAATAATAAAGCTGAATTAAGAGAATTTTCTTATACTATATTATCTAAAACTTTAAATGTAAGCCCAGATTATAAACCTACACTAAAGTTTTATATTCAAGTTGATTCTAGTCACAATGCTAATTATATTTATAAAATCTTGAAGGTTGATATGAATAGAGACTATAATTCAAAATCAAAAACTTTTGCAGGTAATATTTTCTATAACTTAGAAACTAACACAAGAATTTATTACTCAATTAGTGGAGACTTCTATAATAACGGTTCAATTAGTACTACTGGTGGCGGAAGTGTTGGTATTGGTGAAGGTGACAATTTGTATTTTTTCTTAGCAGGAGCATCTTCTCATTTTAAATATTTCTATGCAGAAGATTATATTCACTACGATACTAAATAGTTAAGAATTAAATCGTAAGATATTAATAAAGAGTGGGGAAAATCCTCACTCTTATTTTTTCTTTATTAATAAAATAATTGTTAGAGATATAACTCCTATTAATACAATTGCTCCCCCTGGTTTTAGTCCAAAGTAAAAGGATAAAACTAAACCCAGCATTGTAAAAATAAATCCAAAGCATGATGCAAGAATAGTAGTTTTCAAATATCCCAATTTAAATTGCATTGCACACGCAACTGGGACAACCATAAGTGATGATATTATTAGTATTCCAACTGTCCTTGCAGATACAGAAATTGTAACGGCAATTAGAATCATAAAAATCAAATTTATTCTCTCAACATTTACTCCAGATAATCTAGCTGATGATTCATCAAAGGAAATGTACATAAGATCTATAAATAAATAAGAAAATAAAATAAAAACAATTATTGAAACTCCAAGAATTAAATAAAAATCTAATTCTGGTATAGCAATTATTGAACCAAATAAATATTCTTCAAAATTTGCACTAGTTTTTACAAATCCAGAAAATATTGAGGCGAGTCCAATACCTGTACTCATTAAAATTGCAGAGGAAATTTCTTGATATCCTGGAAATTTTGTCCTAACATATTCAAGAAAAATTGAACCAATAACACACAGAATTAAAGCACCAATAACTGGAGATGTCGAAGTTATAAGTCCAAGCATAACTCCAGCAAGTGATACGTGAGATAAGGCATCTCCAATTACAGAAATCTTTTTATTAACTACAACAATGCCCATGCAAGGAATTATTATGGATAAAAATGCTCCAACTATAAGGGCTTTTATCATATAAGAATATTGAAAAATTTCCATTACTTCACTTCCCTTATTTTTTTATCCTTAATCTCAAAAACCTTGTTTACATTATTTTCAATCTCTTCTAAATTGTGAGTAATCATCAAAATCGTTATATTGTGTTCCTGATTTATGTGGCTCAAAAGATGAAACAGTGACTCTTTTGATTCTTTATCTACTCCTGTCATTGGTTCATCAAGAATCAAAAATTCAGGAGTGGCAACAAGGGTTTTTGCTATTAAAATTCTTTGCCTTTGACCACCTGACAATTCCGTATAAAGTCTATCTTTATACTTAGACATCCCTACAAGACTAAGAGCATTTGTAATCTTTTCTTTATGAAATTCTTTTATCTTCTTAAATCCCTTAATACTTGGATAGAGGGCAAGGGACAATAATTCTGAGACTGTTATTGGAAACTCTAAACTTGATGGGACAGATAATTGTGGTACATATCCAACATTTTCAATTCCCTTTTCTGTATAAAAAGAAACAGTGCCTTCAAGCGGCTTAAGTTGATTTAAAATCAATTTTACTAAAGTCGACTTTCCGGCACCATTAGATCCTATAAGGGCAATGTAGTCGCCCTTATAGACATCAAAATTTATATCATCTAAAACCAAATCATCGTTATATTTAAATTTTAGATTTTTAATTTCTAACAATTTTTCCTTCACTATTTTAAAGCACCTACTAAATTTTCAAGATTTTTTTCCATGATGCTAAAATAATCTTCATTATTTTTTATTTGATCTTCGCTTAAACCTTCAATTGGTGAAAGTACTTTTACATCGCAAGAAGTTTCATCTGCAATAATTTTTGAAACCTTAGGATCAATTAATTCTTCTGTAAAAATAGTTTTTATATTATTTTCTTTTATATAAGAAACTATCTCAGCCATTTTTTTTGCATCTGGTTCAGTTTCTGCATTTACACCCTTAATACCAATTTGAGTTAAACCATAATCTTTACATAGATAACCATAAGCTTCATGACTAACTACAATTGTTTTATTTGGCAAATTATTTAAGCTTTCCATATATTTTGCATCAAGTTCATCTAACATTTTAGCATATTTTTGATAATTTGACTCATAATAATCTGCATTTTCTTTGTCAAGTTCTACTAAGGCTTCCTTTATGTTTTTCATTTCAATTTTTGCATTCTTTGGTGAGATCCAAACGTGTGGATCCATTGGTCCGTGGTGGTGACCTTCATGGTCGTGATCTTCGTGGTCATGATTATTTTCTGTAGCTTCATGATTGTGGTTGTGGTTTTCTTCAGCTTCATGATTGTGATTATGATTTGCTTCATGTTCATGGTCATGGTCTTCATCTTCATGGTCATGAGTATGAGTTGATTTAATTAGGTCTACACCTTCAGATGCTTCAACAACTTTTAAATCCTTATTAGATAAAGATTCTAATACTTTATCTGTCCAAGATTCAAGTCCTGCACCATTATAGATAAACAAATTAGCATTTTCCAAATTCTTAATTGCATTTGAATCTGGTTCCCAACCATGAGGTTCAGTTCCTTGTGGCATAATCATCTCGACATCAAGTTTATCTCCAGCAATTTTTTTTGTAAAATCGTACATTGGATATACTGAAGCATAAACTTTTAATCCATCTTTACTATTATTTTCATCATTAGTTTTTTTAGCTTCTCCTGTTTTAGAACATCCTGATAATAAAACAATTCCAGCTAATAAAAATAAAATACTTTTTAATTTTTTCATAATTCCTCCTAAACAATAATGATTTCTATTTGTTATTATAACAGAAATTTTTATTTATGAAAGTAATTTTTTAAATTAAATAAATTTTGATATAATTATTTATTGAAAGCAGGTGAAAATTTGAAAAGTTATGATGAAATTTTAAGAAATAATAATTTAAAAGTTACTAAGGGAAGAATTGCTCTAATAGAACTTTTAAATGAATCCAATGTTCCTATGAACACAGAAGAAATTTTTGATTTAACAGACAAGGACACTATACCCAGCTTTACCTCCCTGTACAGGATGTTAAATGAGCTATGCGACAAGGGAATAATTAGAAAAAATTTATACTCTAATGGCCTTTTTTATTATGAATACGCTCAAACTGAACACAGACATTATATTGTGTGTACCAAATGTGGAAAAGTATCTCCAATAAAAGAATGTCCAATATCTGACTTTGAAAAAATCGCTGAAGATGAAACTGGTTATAAAGTTGTTGGACATATTGTTGAACTAAGAGGAATTTGTCCTGAATGTCAAAATAAATAATTTCACTTTGTGGAATAGTCTTCGTATTGCAAAATATTTCTTTACTTTTTATTTTTTAGAGTTATAATTTAATTAGTGAAATAATATTCAAGTTATTTTACTATCCTTTACTTATATTTCAAAAATAAAAGAGACTTACTGTACACCCCGCAGCAAGTCTCTTTTATTTTTTTATTTAGTTTTCAATATTTTTATTAAATTAAAGTTGTAACAAAACCACCAATTAAAATTAATGGTATTCCATAGAAAGTAAATTGTGGAATACAAGTATCTTTAATGTGGTCGTGTTGACCGTCAACAGAAAGTCCAGATGTAGGTCCAAGAGTTGTATCAGATGCCGGTGATCCTGCATCTCCACATACTGCTGCAATTGTAACAAGTAAAATTGTAGCTGGAACTGAATATCCAAGACTAACTGCTATAGGAACATAAATAGCTGAAATAATTGGAACTGTACCAAATGATGTACCTATACCAAGTGTAATCATTAGTCCAAGAAGAATCATTACATAAGAAGCTACAAGTTTTGAACCTCCAAGTAAAGATGTTGCGAATTGAACTAAATTATCTACTGCACCAGTTTTAATAAGAACATTAGCATAACCTGCTGCAATTAACATTACAAAAGCTATAAATCCCATCATACTTATACCGCCATCTAACATCTTTTGTATGTCTTGCCATTTTATTACTCTAGTAACAACAATGAAAATAAGACCTACTAAAGCACCAAGTGGAAGTGAGTCTGTAAATATTTGTACTAGAACAGTTATTAATCCTGAAGAAAGTACAAGTACGTGTTTCTTTTCCAATTTATCTGGAATTTCATTTACTTTTTCATCGTCTACTTCTTTTTGTGAATAGTCTCTATCTCTTGAGAAGAAAATCAATCCTCCGACAAGACCTATTAACATTATAGCTGCAACCATCCAGTTTGTTGCTATTACATCTTTTCTCACAATAGAAAGTCCTGATCTGTTAAAGGAATCTACTATAAGACCTTGGAAAATGGCACCATATCCTACAGGAATTGCAATATAAGGTGCTTTTAAACCGAAACCAAAGGAAACAGAAAGCATTTTCCTGTTCATTTTCATTTTATTCATATGAGAAAGTAGTGGTGGTATTAGAATTGGTATAAAAGCAATGTGAATTGGAATTATAGTTTCAGCTGCCATTGCAATTAAAATTATAATAATACAAAGAAAAATCTTGTTTTCCTTTACAAGTGATCCAATCTTTTTTGCCATTATATCTGCTGCACCAGTCTCTTGCATACAAAAAGCTAATGAACCAAGAAGTATATAACTAAGGGCTGTTTCAGCATTATTACCCATGCCACCTATTAATAGCTCCATAGTTTGAGAAATTCCTGCTCCCGAAATTAAACCTGCACATATAGCTGAAATCATCAGCGAAAAAAATACAGGTACTTTCGCTAAACATAAAGCTGCCAAAATAATTACTGACAGCACAACTGCGTTTGAAAATATCATATTCTCTTCCTTTCTTTTTAATTAATTCTTTACTCTACTATTCTATTCTAATCTAAAATAAATAATAAAAAAAGACTTTTCTAAAAATAGAAAAATCTTTTTGCTTGTGCATTATTAATTTTTAATAATTATAAAATTATATACTTGTGACAAATTACATGACTTCATCATTATCTTTATCAGAATCTTCATTCGTATTATCTAATGAAAGCCTTTCATTCTCTTCATATTTTTTTAGAATATCCATAAATTCTTCGCCTGAAATTGTTTCTTGACGAAGTAAATATTCAGAAATAGCATGAAGTGCTTTTATATTTTCACGTAATATTTTCCTAGCTTCATTGTGTGCTTCATCAATAATTTTTTGAACAGCCTCATCAATTTCATATTGAGTTTGAGGTGAACATTGTAAAGAAGTATCTCCCCCAAGATATGCATTAGTCATAGATTCAAGAGCAACAAAACCAAATTCATCAGTCATTCCAAACCTTGTAACCATTGCCTTAGCAATTTTTGTCGCCTTTTCAATATCGTTTGAAGCCCCACTTGTTCTAATATTAAATATTAATTCTTCGGCAGATCTTCCACCTGTCAAAGTTACTATACTATTTATGGCATCTTCTTTTGACATAAGGAATTTTTCTTCTTCATCTACCTGCATAGTATAACCTAAAGCCCCAGAAGTTCTAGGAATAATAGTTATTTTATGAACTGGTGCAGAATCTTTTTGCTTAGCTGCAACTAGAGCATGACCTACTTCGTGATAAGCTATAATTCTCTTTTCATGAGGAGAAATAACTGCATTTTTCTTTTCGTATCCTGCAAGAACGACTTCGACAGATTCTTCTAAATCTCTCTCACTCATTTTATCTCTGCCTTCACGAACTGCTCTCAAGGCTCCTTCGTTAACCATATTAGCAAGGTCTGCCCCACTAGCTCCTGCAGTTGCTCTAGCAATTTTTTCGTAATCAATATTTTCTTCTTTTTTGATATTTTTTACATGAACTTTTAAGATTTCAACTCTTCCCTTTAAATCAGGAAGTTCTACAGGAATTCTTCTATCAAATCTTCCAGGTCTTAATAAAGCTGGATCAAGTGAATCAGGCCTATTAGTAGCAGCTAAAATTACCACTCCAGCTTTTGCATCAAATCCATCCATTTCTGAAAGCAATTGATTCAAAGTTTGTTCTCTTTCATCATTACCAGAGAAACCTGCTCCATCTCTTTTTTTACCAATAGTATCAATTTCATCGATAAATATAATACAAGGAGCTTTCTCTACTGCTTGTTTAAATAAGTCTCTCACCTTCGCCGCTCCAAGACCAACAAACATCTCTACAAATGCTGAACCCGAAATAGAAAAGAAGGGAACTCCTGCTTCACTAGCTACAGCTTTTGCAAGCAATGTTTTACCTGTTCCCGGAGGTCCTACTAATAAAGCTCCTTTAGGAAGTTTTGCTCCAATCTCTGTATATTTTTTTGGATTGTGCAAAAAATCCACTAATTCAGATAGAGCTTCTTTAGCTTCATCTTGACCAGCGACATTTTCAAATTTTATTCCATCAGTTGACTCTACATAGATTTTTGCTCCACTTTTACCAAAATTCATTGGACCTACATCGCCCATCTTTTTAAATATAAATTTTGAAAGTAATAACCAAAAAGCTATAATAATTGCAAAAGTTGCAACAGTAGAGATAATAAATGAAAGTACTGGATTCATTTCAGCTTTATAAACTTGTGCAGATTTTACATTATTGTTTACAAGTCTATCAACTAAATTTGGATCATACATCCTATTTGTTTCATATTTAATTTTCTTTCCATCTTTTTCCACTTCAAAGGCAATTGTTCTATCCCTAACTTCTGCCTTTTTTACTTCATTCCTCTTTACCATATTGACAAAGGAAACATAATCAATTTCCTTTATCTCTGAATCTTTATTTAATCTTGGTACAAGAAATATGGCAACTACATAAAATATTATTATAGCCAAGATTACATAAAGAATAGTGGGAATGTATTTATTAAAATTATTTTTTTTATTTGACAAATTTTTCCCCCTTAATAGGTAAATAAAGAAAAAATTTGGGACTTAGTCCCAAAATTTAATCTAATCTTCTTCTATTTTCCATAGCCGTCTGAATAGTTATTTCATCATAATACTCTAAATCTCCACCCACTGGAAGACCGTATCCTATTCTTGAAACTATGATATCATAATCCTCTAGAATATTTTTTATATATCTAGCAGTTGCATCTCCATCAACTGTTGGATTAGTTGCTACAATTACTTCTTTTATATTACCTTTTTCAATTCTTTGAATTAGTTCTTTAACTGTAACATCCTCTGGAGTTTTTCCCTTTAGAGGAGATATAACTCCGTGAAGAACGTGATATTTTCCACGAAAACTAAGAGATCTTTCCATTGCATCCACATCTTTTGGACTTTCTACAACGCAAATAATTGAATCGTCTCTGTTTTTGTTTGAACAAATTTCGCAAGGATCACTGTCAGCATAATTCTTACAAATTGAACATTCAACAGTATTCTTTTTAGCAGAAATAAGAGCTTCTGCTAAATCCTTAACTTCTTTATCCTCAAGACCAATAATATAATAAGCAAGTCTTTGAGCAGTTTTAGAACCAATACCAGGTAAGCGATTTAATCTTTTGATTAAGTCTTCTATAGGTCCTATTTCTTTATTCATATTACAGCCCCGGTATATTAAGACCGCCTGTGAATTTACCCATTTGTGAGCTCATTTTACTTTCAGCACTTCTCAAAGCTTCATTAACTGCAGCAACAATAAGATCTTCAAGCATTTCTACATCATCGGGATCAACTGCATCTTTATCTAGTTTAATAGAAATAAGTTCTTTATTTCCATTTACTGTAGCACACACTGCTCCACCACCTGAAGTTGCAGAAATTTCTTCATTTGCTAAATTTTCTTGCATTTCTTCCATTTGTTTTTGAAGCTTTTCAATTTGCTTCATCATATTATTTCTTCCGCCTCCGCCAGGGAAGCCGTTAAATCCACCTCTAGCCATTTTTCCTCCTAAATATCTTCTATATTATTTTTTCCAAAAATATCTTCTAACTTGTCTACTCCGTTTTTCTTTAATTTCATTCTCACGTCTATATTTGTATTATAAACGTTGTTAATTAAATCTCTTAAAATATTTTTGTTATCAGGTCTCACGCAGTAATCATAAAACAAGCTATCTTTTTCATCAAATACTAGTTCTAAAATATTGTCATGGAACTTTTCAGGTCTGGCATGCTCAACAAAACCAGCATAACCTTTAGCCCCTCTAGATATAAGTTCCTTTATTATTTTTCTCCAATCAGATTTAATTCTTTCAAGTGAAATATCTTGATTAGTATTATTCATATTTTCACTAGTATTATTACCATCATTAATTATAGCAGATTGCCTTGATTTTTCAATTGAACTAGTTTTAGTATTTTTATTATTAGGTACAGTACTTTTGTTTGCATCAAAACTTGAATTATCTTGATTTAAACTTTTATAAGATAAATCTAAGTTTTTATTATAATCCATGTTTTGATTATATTCATCGGTACTTCGATTATCCTCAATAGTATTATTTAAGTTATTATCACTATGACTATAACTTACCACTGCATTATTCCCAAAAGATTTTATATTATTTATTTTTTCTTCTAATGATTTAATCCTATTTTCTAGATTTTCACCTGTACTTCTTTTGCAAATTTTTATTGCGTTCATTTCAAATACAACTCTTTTATTATCAGCATACTTTATTTCAAGAGAAAGTTCTTTTAATATTTCTATTATAGATAATAAATCTTCAAGCTGAATTTTTCCGGCAAGTTCATTGAATTCCTTCATATAAGTTGTGTAAACAATTTTCTTTGGGTCTTTTAGAGTCTTTACTAAAAGAATGTCCCTAAAGTGATTTAGTATTTGAGAAGAAAGTGTGTTGAAATCCACTCCCTCTTTATAAATTTCATCTATTGTTAAGAGAGCATCGCTTATGTTTTTTTCTATAAGAGCTTTTGAAAATAAAAATAATAATTTTGAAGATGATATGCCTAGGACTTCCATGGCATCTTCTAATTTTATGTGATCTTTATTTTTTGTAAGAAGTTGATCTAGCACTGAAAGAGCATCCCTCATTGCACCATCTGCAGTTTTTGCAATTAGTGTAAAAACTTCATCATCACAAGATTTTCCTTCTAATTCAGTTATTCTTTTTAAATTTTCTACTATATCATCTATAGATATTCTCTTAAAATTAAATTTTTGAGATCTAGATAATATAGTAGCTGGTATTTTTTCAATCTCTGTTGTAGCTAAAATAAATATCAAATGCCTTGGTGGCTCTTCTAAAATTTTGAGAAGAGCATTGAAGGCTCCTTTTGAAAGCATATGAACTTCATCTATTATATAAACCTTATATTTAAGAGATTGAGGAGGATATATTACCTTATCCTTCAACTCTCTAATATCATCTACTCCATTATTACTTGCAGCATCCATTTCAACTACATCTAAAACTGATTCGCTTAGAATCTTTTTACAGTTTTCGCACTCGTTACATGGATTTCCATCTACTGGATTAAGACAATTTACTGCTCTTGATAAGATTTTAGCGGCAGAAGTCTTACCAGTGCCTCTAGTTCCTTGAAATATATAAGCATGACTAATTTCATTATTTTTAACTTGATTTTTTAGAGAAGCTACTACTGCTTCTTGTCCGTATAATTCATCAAAGGTCTTTGACCTGTATTTTCTATATAATGCTTTGTACATTCTCTCACCTGCTAATAATTATACATGAAATTTTACTATTATAAATTATTTTTAAATATTTATACTCAATTAATTTTTCTTCCAAAAAGATTTAACATCATCTTCACATAGTTTTCACATGACAAGTATACTATATAGACAAATCAAAGAAACAATATGTTTCAAATTAGGAGGATTTATTAAAATGAAAAATTTAAAGAAATTAGCAAGTGTTGGAATGATCTCTGTATTAATGTTAGGTATGGTAGCTTGCCAAGGAGCTAACAAAAAAGCAGAAGAAGCTGCAAACGCTAAAAACAACGCTGTAGAAGAACAAGCTGAAGCTAACAAAGCTCAAGTAGAGGCTAACGCTAAAGAAGCTGAAGCTAATGTAGCTGCTGAAGAAGAAGCTGCTAAAGAAGAAGTTAACGCTGAAAAAGAAGCTGCTACTACAAATGAAGCTGCTACTAACGAAGCTGCAACTGAAGAACAAGCAAAATAATTTAGCTTAAGTTTTAAGGAAGCCTTTCGGGGCTTCTTTTTTTACATAAATTTAATTTATAAGTATTTTTTATATTTATTAAAATTTAGTTTACTATAATTTGATTTTAGTATAGAAAAGATTAATCTAGATAAAAAAATATGTTATAATTAAAATTACAGAATTTTATGAAAGAAGGTGTTACATTGTTTTGTCCAAAATGCGGAAATCCAGTTTCTAAAGATGACAACTTTTGTGCTTCATGTGGCCACAACTTAAAAGACGTAAAAATAAATATTACACCAAATAAGAAAAGCTTTGAAGACACCAATAAGGTTAAAAAAGTTAGCGAGCACACTAGAGTTTTTAATCCAAAATCTCTAGATGCAATTGACACTACTGATGAACTTAAAAATATAATAGATGAAGTCGATAGAAAAATATCTAAAAATATTAAAGATTATGAAAATAATAATCTTCAATCAAAATCTACTATTAATAATAGTAAAATATTAAAAAATAAAAATAAAGAAAGTTTAAATAACTTAAAAGTTGAAAAAAAAGGAATTCTAAATAAAGACACTTCTAAAACTTTAGATACAAATGAAGAAAATAAAATAAACAACAAGTTTTTTGATGACTTAGATGATAAATCTTCTTCAAATCAAATGAGTCAAAAAGAGCTTGTGAGAAGAGTCCAAGAAGAACTTAAAAAATCAAAATATGATGAAGTAAATAAAAAGAAGGCTCCATCAGATAAAAATAAAGATTCTAAGTCAACTTTAGATAATTCTTTTGAAAATTTTGACAATCAAAATAATGACAATAAATCTTCTAAAAAGTTTTCTATTAAAGAAAAATGGAATAATTTTATAAGAGAAGATGACGACGAATACTCAATTTTTGCTGATTTAAGAGATGATACTAAGAAAAAAGAAGATACTAGAAATCTTGAAATTAGTAAATCTGTTGAAGATACAGATAGAAGTTTCGAAAATACTCTTAGTACTCCAAAAATCGACATAGAAAATGCTATAAAGCAATCTGAAGAAGAAAAATCGAAGAAAGATTCTAAGATTTTTAATTCTAATTCTAAGTCAGAAGTTTCAAATCTTAAAGATTTAACTGATTCTAATGCTGAGAATAAAAAGGATCTTAACCATAATAAAGAAGATTCTCTTAAAAAATCTTCAAAAACTGGGAATAAAATCGAATCTAGCAAAAATAAAGAAAAAGATAAAGTTAATAAGAAAAAAAATGTAAAAGAACTTTTCTCTTTTAAGGATAAGGGCGAAAAACCTGTCAAAGATAAAGAAAAAGTTACTTCTAATGTTGAAAAATCAATTGAAAAAAATATTTCACAAAAGGCAAATAAATTAGAATCGAAATTTTCAAATTCTTCTCAAAAAATTGACAAGGCGTTAAACTTTATTGAAAAAATTACTGGAAAGTTATCTGACTACATTGGATCTTTTGGTTCAAAAGAAAGTAAGATTGTGATAGCTACTGGAATATTATTAAATGCAATAATGCTTTTTATTGGTAGCGGATCTTTAAAATTTATCTTATTTTTATTTTTATTGTTAAAAATAGTTTTTGATTATTTCGAATTTTATATACCACTTAATATAGCAACTGAAAGAGATAACATAGATACATCGTATCCAGAAGTTAGAAAAAACGCACTTATCAATTGGATAATTTGTAAAGTAGTTCTATTTTTAGGATTTATAATTTCACCTTTTGGAGGATTTTTTAAGTACAATATGTTACAAGCTTTAACTGCTATGCCTCTTGCTACTTTAATTCTCATTGGTCTTTCTCTTTTAATAGCAATTACACTTTATAGAGATAGCTTTGTTGGTAGATCAAAAATTAACTTTATTGGTTGGTATGCAATTGCTTTTACACTTTTTGAACTTTTATTTAAAATGATTTGGTTTATTATAAATTTTATATTTGTAACACTATTTTGATGAATAATTAAACTTATTTTATATTAATACTCTAAAAGAGACCAGAAAAAAATCTGATCTCTTTTTCTTTTATATTAAATTAAACAAGTTCAACTTCTTTAAATAAAATAAAACCTTCTCCATCTACAGAAATTCCAAAATAATTATCTTCAAAAGCTTTTCTTAGATCATCTGTTTCATCAGCATGGATTGTCCTTTCCCTACCAGTGAAGTTTATATTTAAATCATCTGATTTTAATAAAATAAAACGATCGTAGCCTTCAGGGGAATATTCATCAGGATATTTTTTTCTTAAAGATACAAGCATGTAACCAGAATCTAGAGTGTTTTTATAAGATCTATAATTCTTTGGTGATATAGTAGACATCTTATTTGTAAATTTAGAATCACTATATTTTTTTTCAAGTTTTTCTCTAGTTAAATTTTGAAGATTTCTTCCCCTATATTCTTTTAAAACAACAACTGTATCATTTACAATTACAGACTCTGGATCTATAAAAAAATCAACATCCTTAGCTAGATTATCTTCTAAATCAGGAACTTTTAAACTTCTATAGGCTACAAGTTTATCCTCATCATAAACCCCAACAAAAGCTCCCCCTCCGTCAATTAAATGCTCTAAATCATCTTTTGTATCGTGAGAAAATATTTCTTTATTTTCAATACCTTCATAAACTTCAGATGTCAGCTCGTAAATTTCATCTATATCTTCTTTTCCTAAAAATTTAAAAATTAATTCTTCCATAATATACCTCAATAATTAAAAACTTTAATATAAATTTCCTCTAGTAACTCTTCTTAAATTTTATAATAAATTTTTAAAAATTTCTAGACTAGATAAAAGAGAAGATTATTTCCATTAATTTTTTATAAATATTTAAAGGACCAAGTTTTAATTTACTTGATCCTTTAAAAAATTAATAAAGTTAAAATTTTAATTAATAATTGTAGGCTTTTAAAATATTTCTCATCTCAAGAAGCTTTACCTCATCAAATCTTTTGAAAGCTTCAAGAGATGACTTCTCATTGTTAAAACACTTCCAATATCCTGTACATTTACAGACCTTTTTATCCCTATATTTAAAGTCCATTACATCCTTTAATGGATAACCCAAAAATATTCCGATTTCATCAGGGCACGTTTCCCTAAATCTATCACTAAGTAAACTTAAATAATCGCCTGTAGTTACACAGGACCTATAACCATAAGAATTTAAAAAAGCTTTAATTTTTATCTGTGAAAGTTTCTTTTCAAGCCTCTCGTTTTTAAAAAAATAAACTAAGACAAAGTCTTCACCTTTCTTTAATTCATAGAAATCTAAGCCTAAAGCATCCCTTAATATGAATTTATTTTTCATCCAATAATCCTTCAAGGGTCTCTTGGCATTTCTTAGGTTCATCATTGTTCCCAATTTTAAATCATTATAGGTTGGTGCTACTGTAGATTTAATTAGTGCAAGAATATAGTCATAATCCTTAAAACTATCAATATAATTTAAAAAATCAATTAAAACTTTCCCATACATTATGACCTCGCAAGATCTCTTCCCAAAGCTTCACATTCTTCCAAGGCATCTTGGTCTGGGTCATCATAGGCTGCAAAACCATCAGCAATAAGTTTTGCTCCAGTATCTTCAACTTCTTTTTGCCACAAGCTCATCCATTCACCATCTGCCCATTCATAGGAGCCAAATAATACAATATTTTTTCCAGCAAGAAGAGGATTTACCTTATCCATAAAAGGTCTCATTTCTATTTCTTCTAACTCTTCAGCTCCCATTGCAGGACATCCAAACGCAATTCTTTCTACGTTCTTTACATCTTCTTCACTAGCAGATCCAACTTGAATTAACTTTACCTCAGCACCTTCACTTTCAGCGCCTCTAACTAAAGCCTCTGCCATTCTTTCTGTGTTACCAGTACCAGACCAATATATAACATTTACTTTTTTCATTTCATATCCTCCATTTTATTTTTGATACTATTTATCAATTGAATTTATTTTAATATATTTCTTGAAGGATTTTTTATATTTATTATTATAATTTTCTAAAACTTTATAAATTACTTTCATTTTATAAGACTTTTTAATATCTTCTAAACTGACTACTAATTTATTGTCTTAAAATTATAATTATGATAAAATTTTAGTTAGATAAAATGTTAATAAAGGAGGCAATATGGAATTTATTAGAGAAAATGGAATTCTAACTATTAATTTAGACTCAATTTTAACGCTAGCTTTAGCAGTAATTGTTCTTTTAATTGGTTATGGAATAAAGAACAAATCAGCATTCCTTAGAAAATACTGTATACCAGCTCCAGTTGTTGGTGGATTCTTATTCATGTTCATCACTTTTATAGGTTATAAGACAAATTCTTTTAACTTTACATACGAAAACATCTTCCAATCAACTTTTATGCTAGCATTTTTCACAACTGTTGGTCTTGGAGCAAACTTAAAAATATTAAAATCAGGTGGTAAACTTTTGATTATATATTGGTTAGTTTGTGGTTTTTGTTCCTTAGTCCAAAATACAATAGGTATTGGAGTTTCTAAAACTATTGGACTTGAACCAGCTTATGGAATGCTCGCTTCATCTATTTCAATGATTGGTGGACATGGTGCTGCACTAAGTTATGGAACAACTTTTGCTAAGATGGGTTATGAACAAGCTCCAGTTGTCGGTGCAGCAGCAGCAACTTTTGGACTAATATTTGGTGTACTAATTGGTGGACCTCTTGGCAGAAGATTAATAGTAAAAAATGATTTAAAACCTACTGATGAAAATTTTGACTCATCAGCACTAGACAATTTATTTAAAGAAGATAAAGTAGAATTAACAAACCTAGACGTTATAAAAAATGTTGCAGCAATTATTATATGCATGGCATTAGGTACTCTTGTTTCTAAACAAATTGGTAAATTAATTGATATGGATTTCCCAGATTATGTAGGTGCTATGTTTATAGCTGTTATTCTTAGAAATTTAAATGAAAAAGCTCACTTCTATAAATTTAACGGCAACCTAGTTGATGGTATAGGTGATGTTATGCTTAACCTTTATCTAGCTTTAGCTCTTATGACTTTAAAACTATGGGAACTTCAAGATTTAATGGGTGGAGTTCTTATAGTATTAATATTCCAAGTAATCTTTATGTTAATTTATGCCTACTTCATAGTATTTAGAGTACTGGGCAAAAATTATGATGCAGCTGTTATGTGTGCTGGACTTTGTGGTCACGGTTTAGGTGCAACTCCTTCAGCAATAGTTAATATGACAGCAATTAATGAAGAATATGGAATGAGTAGAAAAGCTATGATGATTGTTCCTATAGTTGGAGCATTTTTAGTAGATATAATTTATCAACCAATTGTTTTGACATTTATAAAAACTTTTGTAAAATAAATATTTACATTTTATCTAAATAAAAGACCAGGCTTATTAGTAAGCTTGGTCTTTTCCTTTTTATCTTAAAGATAAAAATCTAGTGTTAATTTTAACTTATAACTACATTTTTATTATAAGCTCCTCTTTCCTTTTACATTTTTAAAAATTAAATATTAAAAATTTTTGTAAATAATTTATAGAAAAAAATTATTGATTTCTATAAATAAACAATTTTTAATTATAATTTCTAAACGTAATTATTGAGCCACTTTATTGCCATAGATGTAGCTTATATGATAACATTTTATTAGATAAAATGTATAAAAGGGAGGAAAAATGGAATTTATTAGAGAAAATGGTATTCTAACCATCAATCTAGACTCAATACTAACTCTTGCTCTTGCAGTAATAGTTTTATTAGTTGGATATGGAGTTAGAAATAAATTACAATTTTTAAGAAAATACTGTATACCTGCTCCAGTTGTTGGTGGATTTTTATTTATGTTCATAAGTTTTATCGGATATAAAACAAATACTTTTAATTTTACTTATGAAAATATATTTCAATCTACTTTTATGTTAGTGTTTTTTACATCAGTAGGTCTTGGAGCAAATTTAAAAATATTAAAATCAGGTGGAGTACTTCTTATTATTTATTGGTTAGTTTGCGGTATTCTATCTCTTGGACAAAACACCATTGGTATTTTAGTTTCTAAAGCAGTTGATCTTGAGCCTGCTTATGGTATACTCGCATCTTCTATATCTATGATTGGTGGACATGGTGCTGCTTTAAGTTATGGCTCTACTTTCGCTGAGATGGGATATGCACAAGCACCAGTTGTTGGAGCTGCTGCAGCTACATTTGGGCTTATTTCTGGTGTAATTATTGGTGGACCTCTTGGAAGAAGATTGATTGTAAAAAATGGTTTAAAAGCCAATAATGATGATGATTTTGATTCTTCAAAGTTAGATGATTTATTTAAAGAAGAAAAAGTTGATTTATCAAATCTTGACATTATTAAAAATGTTGCAGCTATAATTATTTCTATGGCACTTGGCACTCTTGTTTCAAAATTTATAGGATCACTTATTAATATGCAATTCCCTGACTATGTTGGTGCAATGTTTATTGCTGTTATTCTTAGAAATTTAAATGAAAAGATAAATATTTATAACTTCAATGGTAATTTAGTGGATGGTATTGGCGATGTTATGCTTAACTTATACCTTGCCCTTGCACTTATGACATTAAAATTATGGGAACTTCAAGATTTAATGGGTGGCGTTCTTATTGTTCTAATTTGCCAAGTAATCTTTATGTTAATTTACAATTACTTTATAGTCTTTAGAGTATTAGGCAAAAATTATGACGCAGCTGTTATGTGTGCTGGACTTTGCGGACACGGTTTAGGTGCAACTCCTTCAGCAATAGTTAATATGACAGCAATTAACGAAGAATATGGAATGAGTAGAAAGGCAATGATGATTGTTCCAATTGTTGGAGCATTCTTGGTAGATATAATTTACCAACCTATTGTTTTAACTTTTATAAAAACTTTTGTAAAATAAAATATTTACATTTTATCTAATAAAAAAAGGCCAAGCTTACTTTTATGAGCTTGGTCTCTTTTCATTTCTAATCTAAATTATTTTATTTTTTTTCTGCCAGGAACTTTATCAAAAATTCCAGTAACCATTAATGCAATTGCTCCATCTGTTGTTACATTACAAGCAGTACCAAAACTGTCTTGTAGTGCAAATATTGAAAGCATAAGAGCTGTTCCCGTGTCATTAAAACCTAAGACTGATGTTATAAGTCCAAGAGAAGCAACTACTGTTCCTCCTGGCACTCCTGGAGCTGCTATTGCAAAGATTCCCAAAAGTGCAATAAATACAATCATGTTTGTAGTTTCTGGAAGTTTCCCAGTTAAAATTTGAGAAACTGTCATTACAAAAAATACTTCTGTCAAAACTGACCCACAAAGATGAGTATTTGAACATAGTGGAATTGCAAAATCTCTAATCTTTGGATCAAGAGTCTCAGACTTTCTTGCACATTCTATTGCCACTGGCAAAGTTGCAGCAGATGACATTGTTCCAACTGCAGTAAGATAAGCTGGTGCATAGTGTCTATAAACTTCCTTTGGATTAGTTTTTGAAATCAATCCTGCAAGAGAATACATTACAGTCATCCAAATAAAATGTCCAACAATTACAATTAAAATAATCTTTAAGAATACAGGTAATTCAGAAATAATTACTCCTTCGTAAGATAAAACTGCAAAAGTCGCAGCAATATAAAATGGAAGAATTTTTATTACTAGATTATTTACTATTGCTAGAACTATTTTATTTAATTCCATCAACATTTTTTCCCATGTTTCTGAATTTGTAACAATAACAGCAATACCAAATAAAATTGATGTGACAAGTGCAGTCATAACTGGCATTATTGGATCAATAGAAAGTTTAAAAATTGATTCTGGAATTGCATTTCCTGCCCCAACATTTGGTGCAATATTTAATTTTGGAATAATTGCCTTTCCTGCCAAAAATGACATTGTTGCTGCCCCTACTGTTGATATGTAGCAAATTATAAGCGTTACACTTAAAATTTTTCCTGCATTTTCTTTTAGGGATACAATAGCTGGTGTAATAAATCCTAAAATAATCAATGGAACTATATATCCAATTATGTCACCAATTACTCTTTTTATAGTATCAATTGTAACTATGGCGCTTTCATTAGATATGCTTCCAACAAAGATACCTATTATAATTCCTAGTATAAGTTTAAATACTAAAGAATTAAAAAAATTATTTTTCTTCATCTCTCCTCCTAATAAAATTATTTGAAGTTTTACTTCTTCTAACATTTTACCATTCTAACAAAATAAGTGTACTAATATTTTTAAAAATCCCTCTTAGAAATTTATTTTTTATATATATAGTATTCTTCTAACATTTTATTTTGAAAATGATTATAAAATTTTTTAGTATCTTATTGCAATAATCAGATAATTAAATATAATAATAATTTTCAAAATTATGAATAAAAAGATATTCTTTGGTTATATATAGATTAAGAGAGCTTCACTAGTTGATGATTTTCTTAAAAAAGGAGGAATTAGGTTGAAGAGATGGCGCAAATGGATTAATGCAATTTTTTCTATCGCCTTATTCTTATCCCTGTTTTGCACATATTTCTTATTATATGATTATGGCAAAATAACGGCAGAGTTAGGAAATTTTTATAAACAAGATTGGTTTTTCTATTTTCTAACTGTAGTATCAGCAATAGCAGCTCTATATGCTCTATTTAATTTTATTAGAGTATTAGTCCTACCTACACTTAACTCATATGTTATTGATAAGGATGAGGACGGTGAGATGCTCATCACTTCAAGAGCAGTTGAAAATAATGTTTTATCAACTTTAGAAAACTACAATGAAGTGAAAAGATCAGATGTTGATGTAAGAGTAAATAATGGTAGTAAACATGAAATCACTGCAAAAATAACTTGCGGAGTGCAAGAAGGCATTGATTTAAATTCATTAGGAAAAAGAATTAAAAATGATGTATCTTCTAACTTAGAAAAGTTTACTGGATATTCAGTAAAAGAAGTTAATGTAGAATTTTACGACATCAAAGAAGAATCAGGTAAAAGAGTTGTTTAGGGGGCTCATATGAGAAATAATTATGGAAATTTTCCGGATTATCAAAATTATTATGAGAACTCTAGAGAAAACCAAGAGAATCAAAAAATTGTTCTCCTAGAAAAACAAAAAGAAAGAGAAAATTCTATTATCAAAGAAAGATTTAGAAATTTCACTCGACTTCATTGGAATGAATTCAAGTACACTCTACTTGGAATAATAATTGCAATTTTGTTTTTAACAATAGGTTTTTTCAGAACACTTTTAATTGCGATTCTTTTCCTCATTGGCAATAGCTATGGGAAATTTAAAGATGGTGATCCGAGAATTTTATTTTGGTTAGAAAGATTATTCAGAAAGTATTAATTTTATTTAGTTACTAATTTTAAAGGAGAGGTAATAATGGCAACAGAAGCAAAATACAATGAAATAGCAGGAATTAACAAGAAAGAACAAGAAAAAAGAGAAAAAGCTCAAAAAAGAGAAGAATTTGTAGAAAATGCTAAAGATAACTTCAGAGAAAAAGAAGAAGACATTAAAAAATCAGCTGCTGAAGAACAAAATAAACATGAATCAAAATTAACATTTGAAGATTCTGTTATTGAAAAAATAGCAGCAATTGCTTGTCACGAAGTTCCAGGAGTTCTTGACATGAAGGGCGGATTCTTCTCAGGTATCTCTGAACAATTTGGTGGATATAGCTTAACAAAAGGTATTTCTGCTGATGTTGGAGAAAAAGAAGCTGCAATTGACGCATCTATTATTCTTGAATATGGACATTCTGCTCCAAAGGTATTCGAAGAATTAAAGAGAAATATTTCTCAATCAGTTGGACAAATGACTGGACTTAAAGTTGTTGAAGTTAACGTTCGTGTTGATGATGTAATGACTAGAAAAGAATTCCAACTAAAAAATAGAGATGATAGAAACGATGGACAAGGTTACAACCAAGGACCATCTCTAAGATAATAGTTTAAATTTTTTAAGGAGCTCGATTTCGTCGGGCTTCTTTTTATATTTTAGACTTTTTATAATGTAAATTTGAAAGGAGAACTATGCACTACACAGGAGAAGTTTATAGACCGCCACTAGAGGCCTACACACCTCTTTTAGAAGTATAACTTATGGGTGTTCCCATAATGATTGTATTTTCTGTACAATGTACAACAATACACCCTTTGGTGTATCTCCCCTAAAAGATGTGGAAGAAGATATAATAGAACTTGCAAGCTCACCATCAAGGGCCTACAGGCCGATGGAAAGGATTTATCTTCTAAATGGTGATTCCTTTGTTTTAAGTACAGAAAAACTTTTAGAAATTTCTGACTTAATAAAAAAATATATACCAGAAGTAAAAACTATTACAGCCTACTGCTCTTTTTATAATTTAGAAAATAAATCAGTTGAGGATATGAAAAAATTAAAAGAAGCAGGCTATAATGAGCTTTGGTTTGGTGTAGAGACAGGTAATCCTGAGATACTAAAGTTTTTAAACAAGGGAACTGATATCGACGGATATTATCATGGACTTGATAAGATGAAGGCAGCTGATATGGATTACCACGCAATAATAATGCAAGGCATAGGTGGGAAAGGCAAGTCTAAAGAAAATGCCATTGACACTGCAAAAATTCTAAATTACTATCCACCAAAGGGCGTATATGTAATGAGTACATCAGTTATAGAACCCTCTCCTCTTTACTATATGAGAGAAAAAGGAGAATTTGTGGAAACTACAAATAGGGAAAATTTAGAAGAGCAAATTTATCTCTTAGAAAATTTAAAATTGCCAGATGAAACCCTATATTCCTCTGGTCACATGGTTAACATGATAAATGTTACAGGATATATGGAAGATAAAGAAGAAATGATAAATAAAATAAAACACGCTCTTGAAACAATTGATCCTAGAATTTTAGATATGACAAATCAAAAAATTGCAAGATAACTCCTATTTATTGGGAGTTATTTTTTTGCTATAAAAACCTGCTAAGAAAAATAGTGCAAGATAGGGATTACTTCCTTTCTTACACTATTTTTAATACTAAAAAAAGAGCCCTGGGGCTCTTAATTTTAGATTAATTATAAAACACGTGTAGCATTTACATATCTTTCTTGGTAATAATCTTCAGAAAGTGAGGATGTCATAACTTTACCTTGTCCAGATGAAGCGTGGATAAATTTTCCTCCTCCAACATAAATACCAACATGACTAACTCCATTACCTGTAGTATTGAAGAATACTAAATCTCCTTCTTGTAAATCAGACTTAGAAACTTGTTTTCCATAAGTTGATTGAGTTCTTGAAGATCTTGGGATTGAAATTCCAAGTTCGTCATTATAAATTGAATAAACTAAACCTGAACAATCAAATCCAGCATTACCAGTATCTCCATATACATATGTAGATCCAAGTTTATTTTCTGCAGAAGATATAACTTTTGCAGCAATTGACGAATTTGGAGCTGCAGCTTTTTTATATTCAAAGTTTACTTTAATTTCTTCTTTATTTTTTATAGCTTCTTGAATGTTTTCTTCATCTGAAGATAAAATACTTTCATCTTTGTTTTCTTGAATCTTTTCAACTTTTTGTCCAGATACAATATTTAAATCTTTAGCTTCAACATTATAAGAAGTTCCCTTTTCGTCAATTACAAAATTACCATTTTTGAAATCAATTACATCAACAACTTGTTTTTTATTTAAATTTATTTTTCTACCATTGTCACTTTTAGCAATAGTGTTGTTTTTCACTTCAACTTCTGTCACATTATTTCTCTTATCGGCAACTTTTTTAAGTGCTGTTCTATTTACATTACCTATTGTACCGTCATTACACTTAATTTTTGCTGTAGTATTATCTACTGAAATTCCAACTGCATATTCATCAACAAATAAGCTTCTTATTATTTTTCCATTATCATCCAGAATTGGACTAGCTTTTACAATTTTATATGTTGGAACATTAACTTCTGTAAGTAAAATTTTATCTTGTGGAATAGTTACTTTAGCTTTTCCCTTTTGAACAAAAAAGTCATTACCTTTTTTTTCAAGGACTTCAACTTTTTCTCCAATTGAAAAGTCTATTTCATTACCACTATATGTTTTTTGTATATGTTCGTTAATAAATACTCCTGTATCTTTCATGCCAACTATTGACACTGCACAAAGTGCAAATAATCCTAGTGGCAATTTATTTTTAAAGGAAACCAATACTAACAACTCCTATGCTTTTATATTTTTAGATATTTTTTTATATATTTTTTTGCCTACATTTTTATTACTAATTAAGTATAACAAAATAATTACAAAAAAACAACAAAAAGTTACAAAATAGTTAAAATAATTTTAACTATTTTGTAACTTTTTCAAAAATATAAATTATATGTAGTAAGTAAATCTATAAGCCGCGTTCTGTTTTGTCAACTATCTATCTTGAATTATAGTTGCCTATAATTTCTAGCAACCTACCTACCGGCAGATGCGAGCAACATCTGTTATTCCTATTTGGTTTTGCTCCGAATGGGGTTTACATAGCATCATTATCACTAATGACCTGGTGAGCTCTTACCTCGCCTTTCCAACCTTAC
>QWCE01000517.1_pt1 | contig 74482 bp, 80 predicted proteins | sample 1972531 | NCBI WGS metagenome assembly QWCE01 (sample SAMN09866716, study PRJNA288562) | Human gut metagenome isolate term4_stool, whole genome shotgun sequencing...
AAACGAAGGCCCGGCTAAAAGTGGCAAGAAACGGGGCCGGTTTGCTTGCAAACCCGCGAATAGGCGCCCGTTTCGAACGTTAGACGGGACGAAGTAGGCAAAGGCATCTGCCGGGGAGTTTTTGGTACTTTTTGCGGTCAAAAAGTACATCACCCTCCGCGGGCGAAGACCGCGGTTAACAGCCGACCAAAAAGCGGCAAACAAGACCAGTCGAAGACTGCGATCTGTACTTTTTGCGGTCAAAAAGTACATCACCCTCCGCGGGCGAAGACCGCGGTTGTCCTCGTTCCGCTCCAAGCGATAAAATGCGGCGGTTTAAAACCCGCTTCCGCAGGCGATGGCGGGATTCTCCGCGAACATGCGAACATGCGAACATGAGGTGTTCGCCCCTGTTCGCGTGTTCGCCCGGTTAAGAACCGGGGTTTGCATTGCGACTGGCAGCTTCGGGCTGCCGGACTTGCATTGCAAGCCCGAAACCCACCGTCGTATTATTATGAATATCTGTCTATTACAATCTTCCGCCCGCTCATGAGCTCGGATGGGTTTTTGATTATCGCGGAGCATATTTCGACATAACGCAGTAAGCCCCGGATGGGATATACCGAAGTATTTCCCATTCGGGGCGAACAAGGCAGGGCGAAATATGCCCGTGAGAATCGGAAACTACTTGCCGAAAGGATACTGGTTCTCGTGCACGTCCTCGAACCGCATGCCCTTCTCGTAGGTCTTCATGGCGCGGCGCGACATGCCCATCGACGAGAATCCGCCGTCGTGGTAGAGGTTCTGCATCGTGACCTTGCGCGTGAGGTCCGAGAAAAGCGTCAGCACGTAGTCCGCGCAATCTTCGGCCGAAGCGTTGCCCAGCGGCGACATGTTCTCGGCGAAACCCATCAGGTCGCCCAGCCCCAGCACGCCGCTCCCTGCCGTGGTCGGCGTCGGCGACTGCGACACGGTGTTGATGCGCACATGCTTCTCGCGGCCGTAGATGTAACCGAAGCTGCGGGCTATGGACTCCAGCAGCGCCTTGGCGTCGGCCATATCGTTGTAACCGTAGAGCGTGCGCTGCGCGGCGATGTACGAAAGGGCGACGATCGAACCCCAGTCGTTGATGGCGTCCTTCTTGCGGGCCACCTGAATGGCCTTGTGGAACGAAATGGCCGAGATGTCGAGCGTCTTCGAGAGGAAATCGTAATCCAGATCGTCATAGGTGCGTCCCTTGCGGACGTTGGGCGACATGCCGATCGAGTGGAGCATGAAATCGAATTTGCCCTCGAAGTGCTCCATCGTCTTGTCGATCAGGTTCTCCAGATCCCCGACGCTCGTGGCGTCGGCCGGAACGACGATCGTATTGCACTTCTCGGCCAGCTTCGAGATGGTTCCCATGCGGATTGATACGGCGGTATTGGTGAGGACGATTTCGGCGCCCTCCTCCACGGCGCGTTCCGCCACTTTCCAGGCAATCGACTGCTCGTTGAGCGCTCCGAAAATCAGACCTTTCTTTCCTTTCAATAAATTGTATGACATCGTAATTCAGTTTAAAAATTCGGACAAATATAACACTTATTTTTGAATTGGCCCGCCAATCGGCCTCAAACGAACGCTCTTGCGCCCCAATGCGGCAGGCTGCGGGGCCACGAGCGGGAATTGAGAATCGCGGAATTACGTCGCCGTCGCTCCGTGATCCCCGGGATTCCTGGGATTCCTGGGATTCCTGGGATTCCTGGGATTCCTGGGATTCCTGGGATTCCTGGGATTCCTGGGATTCCTGGGATTCCTGGGATTCCTCGCTCGTCTTTCCCTGCCCTGCCGGGGGCGTCCCTGCAAGCCCAAGAAACGGCGGCCCTGCCGCATTTCGTTTTGTATTCGATCCGGTCCCGAATATATTCAGCCCCGCCAAATACAATCGATCTGCTTCTACAAAGATAATTTATGGATCGGCACGGTCGGATACGGACTTTTCTGCTACGACGTTCATGCAGGAGTCTATACCCCCGTACCGTTGAATGACGAAACTACGACTCTCTCCATATTCCACATCATTCCGGAGAACGACAATCTTTGGATCACTTCAAGCCTGGGGTTAATCCGCTATTCGATCCTGACGGGGCAGGTGAGCCGCTTCAACCACGAAGACGGACTGCTGGCCAATATTTTCAATTTCAATTCCGGACTGCATGCATCGGACGGCAAGATTTATATTGGCACAAACGGTGGATTCAATTTTTTCAATCCGGGAGCGCTGCGACCCAACCAGGTCGCCCCGTCCGTAGTCTTCACCAATTTCCATATCCACGGCCGACCGGTTCGAATCGGCTCGCCGACGCTGCACCAGCACGTAGATATTCAAAGACATGTGACCCTGAAAGGCGGACAGACAAATTTCGCCATCAGTTTCGCGGCTTTAAGCTACTGTGCATCCCTGAAGAACCGCTACCGCTACCGGATGGAAGGATACGACAACGAATGGCACGAGTGCAGTTACAACACCAATCAAATCACCTATAACGATCTGCCAGCCGGAAGTTATACATTTTACGTCATGGCGAGCAACAACGACGGTGTATGGGGCTCCCCCGAAGCATTGACAGTCGTGGTCCAGACCTATTGGTGGGCCTCATGGTGGGCCGTCGGATTCTACGTACTGTTTCTCGGGGTCTGCTGCCTGTCGGTATTCCGGCTGCTCCGCTCCTACTATCTCCAAAAACAACGCGCACGGATCGAACGGCAGCGTTATGAAAAAGAAAAAGAGCGAGCGGACGCCGAAATCGAATTTTTCACCAATATCGCCCATGAAATCCGAACACCCGTAACGCTGATCATGGCGCCTACCAACGAGATACTCACTAAAAAGGAGTTGTCACAAGATGTGATCGACCTGCTCCAATTGATCAAAAAGAGCAGCGACAGGCTTTTCAATCTCGCAAACGAAATCCTGAATTTCCGCAAGAAGTCGCTGACCGTGATGTTCACCACCCCGACCGACATCGAAGCCTGCACGCGCCAGGCGGCAGACGGATTTAGGCTGCTGGCAGAGGAACACGGTATCGAACTGATCTTCCGAACAGACGGGACAGCCCCGATCATGGCCTCCATCAATCAGGAAGCATACAGCAAAATTTTCTGCAACCTACTGACCAATGCCCTGAAATTCACCCGCGACCGGATCATCTTCGAACTTACGTCCGATAAACAGAATTTCTTCCAACTGCAAGTCGAAGACAACGGTACGGGCATTAAACAAGAGGAACTTAAAAACATTTTTCATGCTTTCCGACATTACAACAAACCGACGAATTTGTCGATCCCCGGGTTCGGACTGGGACTCTCGATTGCCAGTATGCTGGCACGAAAGATGAACGCCGAGATCCGCGTCGAAAGCGAGTTCGGCGTATTCACTCGTTTCACGGTGATTTTTCCGCTATCACCAGCCGCAGGTTCGAATGTCAATCCAACAGAAATAGCACCCCTTGAAACGCCTCCGACGAGACCGGAGTGCATTCCGTCAGCCCCCGAAGAATCAGCCCCCTCTACCGAGACGGCCGCAACCATCTTACTGGTCGAAGACGACCGCGACCTGCGGAAATATATGAGCCACGCCCTAAGCCGTCACTACGCGATCCTTACGGCCTGCGACGCATACAGGTATATTGCAAACACAGTTCTTTTCCGCATTCCGTATTGCCCTTTGCCCCGATCTGAAAATTTGAGAAAACAACCGATATTTTTTATATTTGTAGGGATTGAATGTACTTTTAATACATTTGGTTTCAAGCATATAACATTCGGTCGTTTTATAACCTTTCGGATATGACAATCGAGAAACTGGACGGCACTTCGCCCCGCCTTTACACGCTCGTCGCTCCGCTGGTCATGCGGCGCAGCGTGCTGCGCCAGAACAACAACTATCCGTTCTGGACTTCGCGTGCGCATACATGGTTCGTCGCCTGGGAAGGCGAGACCGTCTTGGGGTTCATGCCCGTGGAGATCACCGACGGCGGCGTGGCCAAGATCAACAACTACTACGTTTCGGGCGACGATCCGCTGCTGCTGTCGCGCTTCCTGCGCGAGATCATCCAATACTACCACCGCGACTATACGATACGTTCCGTGACGCTGCTCCGCCACGCCGAGGTGTTCCGCACCGAGGGATTCGTTCCCACGAAGGAGTGGACACAATACGTGACGATGCAGTACGGAAAAAAGCGGCAGCCATGAACGTCTACGAGCGGACACAGCAGCGGCTGAAAACGGTCTTCGACCTTTTCGACAACATCTACGTCTCCTTTTCCGGCGGCAAGGACAGCGGCGTGCTGCTCAACCTCTGCATCGACTACGTCCGGCATCACGGACTGCGCCGCCGGATCGGCGTGTTCCACATGGATTACGAAATCCAGTACCGCGACACGCTCGACTACGTAGACCGCACGCTGGCCGCGAATGCCGACATTCTCGACGTCTACCGGGTCTGCGTGCCGTTCAAGGTCCAGACCTGCACCTCGATGTTCCGGCAGTACTGGCGGCCGTGGGAGGAGTCGAAGCGGGACATCTGGGTGCGGGAGATGCCCGGGGGATCTCTTACGCGGCGCGACTTCCCGTTCTTCACCGACGAAATGTGGGATTACGAATTCCAGAACCGCTTCGCCGAATGGCTCCACGCACGCAGCGGCGCGGCGCGCACGTGCTGTCTGATCGGCATCCGCACGCAGGAGAGCTTCAACCGCTGGCGCACGATTTACAGCGACCGCAACCACCACCGGTTCGACGGAAAACGGTGGATACGCCAGTGGGCCGGCAGCGGCATCTGCAACGCCTATCCGCTCTACGACTGGCTGACGACCGACATCTGGACGGCGAACGGTCGTTTCGGCTGGCCCTACAACCGGCTGTACGACCTTTTCTACCGCGCCGGAGTGCCGCTCGACAGCCAGCGCGTGGCCAGTCCGTTCATCTCGCCGGCCATCGCCAGCCTGCACCTCTACAAAGCCATTGATCCGGAGACGTGGGGACGCATGGTCGGCCGGGTCGACGGAGCCAATTTCGCGGCGTTGTACGGCAGAACGACGGCAGTCGGCTGGCAGTCGGTGCGTCTGCCGAAGGCAATGACGTGGGAAAGCTACATGCACTTCCTGCTCTCGACGCTTCCGGAGCCGACACGGCGCAATTACCTCGAAAAACTCTCCGTGAGCATCCGCTTCTGGCGCGAAAAGGGCGGATGTCTCTCCGAGGAGACCATCGCCAGACTGCAAAAGGCCGGCATCCGCATCGAAGTCGGCGACAGGAGCGCCTACCGCACCGACAAGCGTCCGGTGCGCATGGAGTATCTCGACGACACGGACCTGCCGGAATTCAGCCAGCTGCCAACGTTCAAGCGTATCTGCATCTGCATCCTGAAAAACGACCACGCCTGCAAGTACATGGGTTTTTCGCCCAACAAGAGCGAAACGCTGCGCCGCAAAAAAATCATGGAAAAATATGAATCGCTATTACGAACATCCGACCGAAAAGAGCTACCGGAGCCCTGTCTATGACGTCCGCGCCGTACCGGTGGAGAAGGTCGTGGCGAACAGCTACAACCCCAACGTCGTGGCGCCGCCCGAAATGAAGCTGCTGGAACTGTCGATCTGGGAAGACGGCTACACGATGCCGTGCGTCTGCTATTACGACGCCGAAAGGGACCGTTATGAACTGGTGGACGGCTACCACCGCTATCTCGTGCTCAAGACCTCGAAACGCATCTACGAGCGCGAACGGGGGCTGCTGCCCGTCACCGTGATCGAGAAGGACCTTTCGAACCGCATGGCCTCGACCATCCGCCACAACCGGGCGCGCGGGACGCACAACGTAGAACTGATGAGCGAGATCGTCGCCGAACTGACCCGCGCGCGGATGTCCGACCAATGGATCATGCGCCATATCGGCATGGACCGCGACGAGCTGCTGCGTTTGAAACAGATCACGGGCCTCGCCGAACTCTTCGCAGACAAGGAGTTCAGCATCGGAGATGCCGACGAGGAGGCGGCCGAAACCGTGCGGTAACCACCCTCTTACTCCGGAATCGAGATCCGCTCCACGGGCTGTTCCCGTTTCCGATCCAGCGGATGGGACTGATAGGCCGTTTTCCCGAAATCAATCCGTGCGAGGTCGATACAGCGTATCGTATTGTTATAAGCCGTTTTAAAGTAGACCCGGCGGTTGGTCAGGTCAATGGCCGAGGTCCACTGCGTAGCGCTCGGAATGTCCGGACATTCGCCCTCGGGATGCTCGATGCCGATGGGAATGTCAAAATTGTTAAGCAGATGGAAACATTGCTGCACGGTGTCGAACCCGGTGGCGCGCTGCGGAGCCGTAGCGCGGTAAAAGGCGGCCCTCACGAAACGCGACGGCGGCGTGGCGTCGCCCGGAAGGCCGAGGAACCCGGAGTTGCCGCCCGTAGGATGCAGCGTCACTGCGCCCAGCCGCCGGACGGGAGCGTCGCCCGGATAGAGGTTCACGTAATTGTTCAGGTTGGTGAGCTGCCACTCGAAACCGGGGGCATTGGTGAGCACGCCGATCTCGTTTTCATAGAAATACGGCACTCCGCCAACGATTTCCAGCACAACCTGTCGTCCGGAAGGCTCTCCGATGCGCCAGTGTACGACCGAGGTCGGTTCCAGTCCGACGATACGCACCTCTCCGACGGCGGCCTTCACTTCGTCGATCGTCGAAAACTGCGTCAGCACCCATGCCACGAATTGCAGATCGGCGAGCGTGCAGTCGTTCCGAGCCGGTTCGTAGGGTTCGTAACCGCCGTATTGCGGGAAGAAGAAGAGCCCTGCCGACAATCCCGCTTCGTTGATTCCTTCGGCGATGAACTCCTTCTGCACGACGGACAGCCCCACGACGCCGTATTTGGCCGTGAAGGTCATTCCGTCGGTTCCGGAGGGCGTGAAGGAGCGGAGCCGCTGGCCGCGCGGAATGACGACGTATTCGCTCTGCAAAACGCCGCGGGCCCATTCGATAGTGCGGGACTGTACATAGCTGCCGTCCGCAGCCGTAAGCGCGATGCCCGTGCAGGCGATTGCCTGAAAAGAACCGCTGCAAACAGCGGTTGCTTCCAACAACAAATTCTTTGTTTTCATAATCGTCCGGTTTACGGTGAAAATCTTTGCACCCGCTCCAAATTCCGTGCAAATTCCATTTATAACCGAGGCGGAATAGAAGGTTGGTTAAGAAGTGAATGTCACCCATAATCGACAGGTAAACATTGCGGGTAAAACGAAGACTGTCATTCAGAGACAGGTCATTTGATGCTCCCGGCGAAGAGGTAATCTCCGATTTGGATGCATATATCGGGTATGTTGAAAAATACAACCGCCCCGATACGGCATTCCATAAATTCTGGGAAGACAAGGGCATTCCGATTTCAGCAATCGACAACTACTATCTGCATCCATACGACAACAGCATTACCGATGTACCACACGTAACAGTCAAGGTGCCGACCGCCGGCGGCAAGACCTTCATAGCCTGCAATGCGTTGAATACGATATTTAAGCACTTGCCCGCCGAAAAGCCGAAAGTCGTGGCGTGGTTCGTTCCGTCGGATACGATTCTGAAACAGACCGTGAAAAATCTACGAGATTCGTCGCATCCGTACCGGCAGAAAATCGACAGCCATTTCGGGAATGCCGTGTGCGTCGTAGACAAAGAGGCGGCATTGTTCGGTCATGGCATCCATCCGACGGAGATTCGCGAGCAACTGACGATTTTCGTGTTGAGCGTGCAGTCGTTCGCCGCCAACAACAAGGACGGACGGCGAGTCTATCGCGAAAACGAGAATCTGGCGGAGTATGCCAAACTCTACGATACGATGACCAAACGCGTGGAGGGGTCGGACGAAACGGGATTGATTCAGGTGCTGTCGTATCTGAATCCGGTCGTCATCATCGACGAAAGTCACAACTTCGAGGCCAACCTGCATGTGGATATGCTCAAGGCAATCAATCCGTGTCTCATCCTCGACCTGACGGCGACGCCCCGCAAGAAGAGCAATATCATCAGTTTCGTAGATGCCATGAAACTCAAACGAGCCAACATGGTAAAGCTGCCGGTAATCGTGTACAATCACCGTTCGACGAGCGATGTTATTTCGAGTGCGATACAAATGCAGCGCAGTCTGGAACAGAAGGCAGTCGCAATGGAAGCGGAGGGCGGCAGATACATTCGCCCGATTGTGCTGTTCCAAGCGCAGCCGAAAACCGATGACGACAATATTACGTTCGACAAAATCAAAAGCAAACTTATCGAAATCAGCATTCCCGAAGACCAAATAAAAATCAAAACGGCGAACAAAGACGAAATTAGAAACACCGACTTGTTGTCCCACGACTGTCCGGTGCGTTACATCATTACGGTCAATGCGCTGAAAGAGGGCTGGGATTGTCCGTTCGCCTACATTCTCGCATCGCTGGCCAACAAGACCTCGCGGGTGGATGTCGAACAGATACTGGGCCGCGTATTGCGCCTGCCCTATACGACCAAGCACAAAGAGGAGTTGCTTAACCTGTCATACGTATTTACCTCGTCCAACGATTTTCGGAATACGGTCGAGAATATCATAGAGGGGTTGAATCGTGCAGGCTTCAGCAAAAAGGATTACCGCGTAGCCGAGGCCCAGACAGAACCCGCTCCCGTTCCGACCGGGCAATCGTCTCCGAACCTGTTCGGCGACGACGAGCCGGTGCACGATACGCCTGCAATCGCGACAACCGACGACATCGATGAGCAGATAAACACCGAAACGATTAAAACGGCGATTGCAACACCCTCCGAAAATACGGGGACGATCGAATTGGAGTCTTTTGCCCGGCAGGAGAGTGAGAGCTACAATCAGCAGGTGGCGCAGCAGACAGATAACAACGACATTCCGAATGATATTAAAGGTATGATAAATACCTATCCGATTAAAGATATTTTTGCAGACAAGGCAAAAAAACTGGCATTACCCCAATTCGTGAAAAAGATAAATGCCAACTTGATATTTGCCGATGAATATGTGCCGTTGGACAAGACGATGCTTGCCGAAGGTTTCGATTTGGACAAATGCGACCACAATATCGACTTTACCCGAACCGAAAGTGAAGCGGTGCGTGTAGACCTGGAAAAATCCAGCGGAGAAGAATACGCCGTTACGAGAAGGAACTTGAATGCAAATCAATTGGCATATATCAAACAACACTTTGCAACCTTATCGCCGGAAAGCAAACAGAAGCAACTGGCAGAAATGCTTGCTAAGAATATTCGTTTCGACGAAATCTCCGAACCACAGGTTGCACGTTATATCAAAAAGGCGATTGAGGGCGTAGACTCCGAGCAACTCGAAGACTTATACACGAACGATTGGCAGACGAGAAATACAATTCGGCAGAAAATAGAGTCGCTGCTGTTTGCCCATCAAGAAGAGAAGTTCAAAGAGTGGCTCGACACGGGGCAGATAAAATGTCAGCCTGCATACCGTCTGTCGGAGCGCATAACCGTGAAAATAAAGTCAATCGGATTGGCAAAAGGGCTTTATACGGAAGAGGAGTCGATTAACGGTTTTGAATATGAGGTTATAAACGCTGTCGCCAATTTGGATAACGTGCTGTTCTGGCACAGGAATCCGAGCCGCACGGGATTCTGCATCAACGGTTATATGAATCATTATCCCGATTTTATCGTTTGGTTAGATAACGGGATCACCGTTCTCCTTGAAACGAAAGGCGACGACAGAGATAACTCTAACAGTCGGGCCAAGGTCGAGTTAGGCAGAACTTGGGCCAATAAAGCAGGTGAGCAGTATCGTTATTTTATGGTATTTGAGAAGCAACAGATGGATGGCGCGGTTACTATCAAAGGACTTTTGCAAAGGTTGAGAGCACTGGAACAGGTGTAAGGATAGATTCAAACGTATTGGCGAAAAATCATATTTGCGAACGGATCTTCAAGGTAATTGCCCAATGAATTTGTGTTATTTACAATATACTCCAAGCACTTCTCGACCAACGTCCGGTTGAATACTGCCGAACCCGTGGCTTTGTCGGAGCCGCTTTAGAGCGTAACGGCCTTCTCTTTGTCGACTTCGAGGGTGTTCTTGACATAGGAGTCGAGGTTCGTCAGCTCTTTCTTGTCGAGCGCAGTTTTGCCGATCTGGAAGAACGGCGCTACGTCTTTAACTTTGCCAAAAGCTGTTTTGCATCCATGTTGCCGTATTATTGCAGGATAATCAAAGACAGTGACAGCAATATGGCAACCGTAAAAACGAAATTCCGGCCCTCGACCGTCGACGGCAAGGAGGGCACCTTGTTCTACCAGATCATCCACAACCGCCGGTCCCACCGCATCCGCACCGGTTACAAACTCTTCCCCTCGGAGTGGGACGAACGATCTGGAGGCATTCTCATCCCGCCAGGCTCCGATGAAGGGCGTAAAAACTACCTTGCCGTGCTACAAGACCGCGTCGCCGGGGATACCGACCGGCTGAACCGGATCATCGCCTCTTACGAGCAGGAGTTGAGGACCTATACGTATGCCGACATTCAGGCGGATTATTCGGCTCCGGAGGGCATAGATACGCTTTTCGGATTCATGAAGGAGATGATCGGCCAGCTCGACCGGCAGGGACGAATACGAACCTGCGAAACCTACGATACGACTTTGCGGAACTTTACCCGTTTCCGGAAAGGGCGGGACATCCGTTTCGAGGAAATCGACTCGGAGACCATGATCGCTTATGAGCTGCATCTCAAAATGACGGGTGTGAGCAAAAACACCTCGTCCTTCTACCTTCGCATCCTGCGGGCGGTCTATAACCGGGCCGTGGAAGAGGGGCTCTGCATGCAGAGGCACCCGTTCAAACACGTCTACACAGGCATCGACAAGACCGCGAAACGGGCCCTGGCGCTCGATGCACTCCGGCAAATCCGCGATATGGAACTGGCATCCTGTCCCCAGATGAACTATGCCCGGGACATGTTCCTGCTGAGTTTCTACCTGCGCGGGATGTCGTTCGTAGACATGGCCTATCTGAAAAGGGACAACCTGAAAAACGGCGTGCTCACCTACCGCCGAAAAAAGACCGGACAACGGCTTTCGATCCGCTGGGAACACTGCATGCAGCAGATCGTGGAGCGGTATCCCAACGGAAATCCGACGTATTTGCTGCCGATTCTTGTCCGCGGCGACTCCGACGAACGCAGACAGTATAAGAATGTCGGACACCTGATCAACCGGAACCTGCGGAAACTCGGCCGGGAACTGAACCTGCCCGTTCCGCTCACCATGTACGTCGCCCGCCACACATGGGCGAGCGTCGCCCGTAGCCGGAATATCCCGCTTTCGGTCATCAGCGAGAGTTTGGGCCACGATTCGGAGGCCACCACGAGGATTTATCTCGCTTCGCTGGATACGGCCGTCGTGGATCAGGCGAACCGATTGGTTATAGATTCCTTGTCGGAAAGGCTTTGAAATAAGAGTTTGAATCTCCTTTTAAGAGATATGCTTTCGTGGGCAAAGGTAGGCAAAAAATCGTTACGATCAATATTCGGGCTTATAATTTTGAAGTTCTGATTGCAAAAACGTTTGCATAAAAAGCGATTATTGACACAAAAACGGCCCGGAAAACCATTAACGGCCGCCTGTACAGTACTTACAATCCGTAAGCATATCTCTTAAAAGGAGATATTAAAGGTTTTATTAACTCAAATTTAGGCTTATGAGAAAATTTGTACTACTCATTATGATCGTTTTGAGTGCAGGTGCATTGGCCCTGGCGCAAAATAAACGGATCTCCGGTACGGTCAAAGGTGTGGACGGTAAGCCGATCGCCGGTGCTACCGTACTCGTAGAGGGGACCTCGGTCGGAACAACCACCAATGCCGACGGCAGTTTTTCCGTTCAGGCTCCCGCCGACGGTACGCTGACCGTGTCGTTCATCGGCTATGCCTCGAAGAGCGTGAACATCGCGGGGAAAACGCGCCTCGGTATTACGCTGACAGAAGATACGCAAGCCATTGACGACGTGATCGTCGTCGCTTACGGTACGGCCAAGAAGGAGTCGTTCACGGGTTCCGTCGCCGTCGTCAAGGGCGAGGAACTGGAACACCGCAAGGTTTCCAACGTTACCAAGGCGCTGGACGGTCTGGCTCCGGGCGTGCAGGTCACTTCCGGCTCCGGACAGCCCGGATCGGGCACGACGGTCGCCATCCGCGGCTTCGGCTCGATCAACGCTTCGTCAACGCCGCTCTATGTCGTGGACGGCATTCCTTACGACGGAGCCATCTCGGCCATCAACCCCGACGATATCGCCAGCATCAGCATCCTGAAAGACGCTTCGGCGTCGGTACTGTACGGTGCCCGCGGCGCCAACGGCGTCGTGCTCATCAACACGAAGAAAGGCAATCGCAACGAGACGAACGTAGAACTGAAGATCAACATGGGCGTCTCTTCGCGGGCCATTCCCCGCTACGAAATGGTCGGGGCCAGAGACTTCATGGAGATCATGTATTCGGCCTTCTACAACGATTACGGCAGCAATGCCGTCGCGCAGATGGCATCGGGTTCGAAACGCATTTTCGGCAGCAATGAGATGTACAATCCCTACGACGTTCCCCTGGCGCAGCTCTTCACCGCCGACGGCAAGGTGCGCGACGATGCGAAACTGCTGTGGGACGAGGACTGGCTCGATGAGGTGACCGACAACGCCGCGCTCCGGCAGGAATACGGCGCCAGCGTTTCGGGCGGCAACGAGAAGACCCAGTATATGTTCTCGCTGGGTTACCTGAACGAGGACGGCGTGCTTAAAACGACCAACTTCGAGCGCTATTCGGGGCGTCTGAACGTCGAAACGCAGGCGAAGCCCTGGTTCGCGGCGGGCATGGGCGCGAACTTCGCCCGCAATTCGACCAACTCCTCCCAGACCTCTGCGGGCGCTACCTCCAACGTATTCTATTCCGCTCAATTGATGGCCCCGATCTATCCGGTCTACCAGCGCGATCCCGAGACGGGCGACTATCTGCGCGACGCGAACGGCCAGAAGCAGTTCGACTACGGAGCTTCGCGTCCTTCGGGTCAGCAGACCAACTTCAACAGCATCGCCACGCTCTACGACGACAAATATGCGCAGACCTCCTATTCGCTTTCGGCTCGCGCGCATATGGATTTCATGGGCATCGGCGACCATTGGAGCGAGGGGCTGAAATTCCAGCTTAACTTCGGCACCGATTACTACAACTCGCAGTCCATGACCTATTATAACCCCTTCTTTGGGAACGCCGAGTCGGTCGGCGGACGTATTCAGAAAACGAACACCACGTCGCTCGGCTATACGTTCAACCAGTTGCTCTCCTATAACCGCACGTTCGACCGGCACAATATCGACCTGCTTCTCGGACACGAGTACTACGCCTATACGACCTCGGGCCTCTCCGGCCACAAGACCGGACTTCCCGGCAGCGGCATCTACGAACTGGATGCGGCGGCCGTCATCGTCGGCACGGGCAGCTCGACGGACGAAGACCGCATCGAATCGGTCTTCTCGCGCATCGGTTACAGCTACGACGACAAATACTACCTCTCCGGAAGCTGGCGCACCGACGGTTCGTCGCGCTTCGCCCGCAGCACCCGCTGGGGCAACTTCTGGTCCGTGGGAGCTTCGTGGCGCATGTCGCAGGAGGCGTTCATGCGCGACATCTCGTGGCTGAACAATCTGACGCTGAAATTCTCCTACGGCGTGCAGGGCAACAACAGCGTGGGTTCCTACTATGCCTATCAGGCGCTGTATGACACCGGCTCTCCGAATGCCACGCTTCCCGGTGCTACCATCAACGACGTGGCCAACGAGGATCTGACCTGGGAGTCGAACCACAATCTCAACGTCGGTCTCGAAGCCCGCCTGCTGGACCGTATCGACTTGAGCTTCGAGTTCTACAACCGGAAGACGACAGACATGCTGCTGAGCTATCCGCTCGCCTCCTCGTCGGGCTTCGACAGCTACTACCGCAACTCGGGCGAGATGCGCAACCGCGGTATCGAATTCGCCGTCACGGGACGGATCTTCGACCGCCGGGATTTCCAGTGGAGTGTGACGTGGATGGGATCGACCGTCAGCAACAAGGTGCTCAAACTGACCGAGGACGGCAAGGACATCATCGGTTCGACGCAGATCATCCGTGAAGGCGAAACGCTCTACTCTTACTACGTGGCCCGTTCGGCCGGAGTCGATCCGATGACCGGCGAGAAGATGTATTGGGCGACGGACAAGGACGGCAACGACTACATCACCAAATCGACGACCGTGGCCCAGGCGAACCGCGTCATCGCCGGAAGCCGCATTCCCGATCTCTACGGGTCGCTCTCCACGTCGCTGCGCTGGAAGAACCTCGATTTCTCGATCTCGACGAACTATTCGATCGGCGGCAAGAACTACGACGGCGTGTATTACGAATTCATGAGCTGCTACTACACGGCCCAGGCCAAACACAAGGATATGCTGCGCGCATGGCGGAAGCCGGGCGACGTGACGGACGTTCCCAAATACACGATCGGCGAAACGCCCATCGTCACGGACGACAAGCTGGTCGATGCCTCCTATTTCTCGATCAAGAACATCACGCTGGGCTATACGCTGCCCCAGCGGTGGACTTCGAAAATCGGCTTCAAGGCAGCCCGTGTCTCGGCTTCGGTGGACAACCTCTGCATCTTCACGCATCTGAAGGGCATGGACCCGCAATATTCGCTCTCCGGCGGCACTTCGTACGCCTATGCTCCGACGCGCACCGTATCGTTCAATCTCGATCTCAAGTTCTAATTAAATTCGGACAACCATGAAAAAAATACTCTATATTCTTATCATAACGGGTTGCGCCGCACTCCTTTCCGTGTCCTGCTCGAAGGATATGCTGGATACGGCTCCGGCCGGTTCGCTTTCGGGTGCGGAAATATTCGGAGACGCCGGCAAGGCCCAGAGCGCCGTGGATGGCATTTACCGGTTGATGTACACCAACAGTTGGAGCGTTAACTGGGCGTCGGAGCATCCCGGACTGGCCGGCTTCACGCTGGTCCGTTCGCTGATGGGCGAGGACCACTTCCAGTACAGCCAGGGCAACGGCTGGTTCTATTTCGACTATTCGTTCAACGTAGCTTCCGACTGGACCCACACCTCGGGGCGTCAGTACGGCACGTGGAACATGTTCTATACGTTCATTTCGCAGGCGAACTACATCCTCGACAACGAAGAGGCCGTCAAGGACAACGCCGAATGGCAGAATGTGCTGGGACAGGCCTATGCGATCCGCGCCTATTCCTACTATTGTCTTTACGAGTCGTTCTGCCAAGGCAACTATACCGAGAACAAGGACAAGCCCGGAGTGCCCGTCTATACGAAGGGAACGAACAAGGAAACCGAGGGCGTGGGCCGGGGTACGATCGAAGGGCTCTTCACGCAGATCAACGGCGATTTCCAGCGTGCGGTGGATTATCTGGCTTCGGCCGGAATGCCGCAGGCGCACAGCTCGCACATCGACCTCTACACGGCCTACGGGTTGTGGGCCCGGGCTTCGCTGGGGCAGCAGAACTACCCGCAGGCTGCGACCTGTGCCGAAAACGCCTTGAAGAAAGACGGACTGAAACGGGTCGCCACGCTTTCGGAGCTGGGACAGTTCAACAACCGTTCCGTCGGCGATGTGCTGTGGGCTTTCGAATACATCGCCTCGCAGGCCTCTCTGTTCGGCAGTTTCATTTCGCACATGGCCATCGACGGAACCTACGGCAGTTCGGCTCCGCAATGTTTCGACGACTGGCTCTACGAGAAGGGCATGACCGATGCGGACGAACGCCGTGCGTGGGCCACGCTGCCTGCCGAAAGCCCGCTGGTGGCCGATGATTCCGATTTCAAGGACGCCGAAATTCACTGGCAAACCAAGTTCGGTTATCAGAATGCCTCGACGGGCGTCGCCGACATCATCAACCTGCGGGCCGAAGAGATGCTGTTGACGCTGGCCGAATGCAAGTGCCGCGCCGAAGACTACGACGGGGCCCGGAGCTTGTTGCAGGAGCTTTACGACAAGCGTTACAGCGAGCCGCGCGACATATCCGGTCTGGCCAACTCGGCGAGTGTCAGCCTCGATACGCACGCGCAGCCTCAGACGCTCCTCGATGAAATCCTGCTCCAGCGCCGCATCGAACTCTGGTGCGAGGGGATGGGCCGCACGCCCGATTTGAGGCGTCTGAATCTCGCATACACGCGGACGGAGACGCAGCCGAATGCCGTTTCGAAGAAGGCCAACGACCCCAGTTTCATCCTGGCCATTCCGCAGAAGGAGTTCGACACCAATTCGGCGCTCGATCTGTCGAAAGACCAGAATTAGCCCCTCTATTGTTCCACGACACAATCCGATAATGCTATGAAAAAGATAAAAACACTGTTTCTGCTTTCCGCACTCTCCCTTGCGGCCGCCTGCTCCGACGATACGGAGATGACCACGTATGCCGGCCGCGGCGACGAGGCTTTCTTCGACGACACTGCATACAGCTATACGGTCAGCGCCGAACTCGAAGACGCCTATTCGATCGAGGTGCTGCGCGCCACGCCTGCGGGCAATGCGTCGGTGTCCGTCGCCGTCGCTGTGGAGGACGCGGACGTCGCTTCCGCCTTCACGGCGCCCGCGACCGTCGAGTTCAAGGACGGAGAATATGCCGCGCCGCTGAAAATCTCGTTCGACCGCGCGAAACTGACGATCGGCAAGGAGAATGTCGTCACCGTCACCCTGCAATCCGAAACCGATCTTCCCTACGCCACCGAATGTTCGCTGACGGTGACGAGGGACTATACATGGAAAAATTATGGAAAGGGCGTCTATACCTCGCCCATCCTCTCCGGTATGTTCGGACAGACCGTTTCCTGGGAGCAGCCGATCGAGGTCGCCGAGGAGAACGCCTCACTCTACCGCCTGCCGGAATTGTACCACAATGCCGGTACGAGATATTCCGTCGCCGGTTATAACATGCTGTTTACTTGGGACGGAGGCGCCGCGATCGCTTTCACGGTTCCCACGGACGCAGATGGCTGCGTGACGATCCCGTCGGGATTCTCTCATCCGAGTTACGGCATGGTGTCGCTCTATATCAACCCGTCGCCCAAATATTCGGGCTATGACAGCGCGAGCCGGACTTTCACATTCAACTGTTGCGGACTGGTATCTCTTGGTCAGTTGACAAATTGGGACGATGATACTTTCGTATTGAGCGAATGAATGCGATACATGAACATTTCTTACCATAAGCGATAAAATAAAAAGTTCAAAATTTATCGGAAATGTTCATCCGGAGGGGCGCCGTGACGGTCAGCCCCTCCTTTTATGCCCAAAACTATACAGGATAGAGCCGATCTCTGATGATGCATATGAGCACTATCGAGTGAATATGCCTTTTTCGTATGCAGATTTAGCTGAAACAATTTTCGAGAAATGTAAAAAAATCAAAATCGGAATCTGATGTCAATGTAGACGAACATTTCAAGAACGACGACAGTTATCTTTCTATCCGAATTATAACGGATATTCCATGTCGTGCGCAATCTCAATTATTGTCATCTGCGCCATCTTCGTTTTTTCCGTCGTTGAATCTGTCTTTGCTGTTCTTCATAAGCCTGTGTATCGGCCAGATCCGATATCGTATCTACGATTCCAAAACCCGATTCTGCCGTATGGCTTGGTTGTTCGTACCGCTGTTTCGCGTGTTGTTCTGCAGCCTGCCGCACCTCTTTCGGTGCCGGATATAACTCATTGAAGGCGTTTGCCGAGAACTCCTTCCCCAGCACCGAACCGTTGGTGGCGATGCCGGCCTCGTGGTCGAGAAACGTTACGCCGTAGATTCTGCCTGTGGGATTAATACGGAATACCGCAGCCACGGCGAGGATGATTTTTCCGTCCCGGGCTTATCTTCCCCGATGGCAACCGATAAGGGATATCGAAAATTACAAATGTCTTTCATTTAGAGTATGTGTAGCGCCTAACCATTTGCAAGCTAATATGAGTCCTTAAAGATCGATCCGGATTTGGATGGAATATCGTAACTTTATCTTTTTTGCGATTAAGAGTTGGGAAAAATATTATCTTTGAATAACGGAGACAGTCATATGGCAATCGTTTTTAGAAAGCATTCCAGAATTATGCCTCCCAAATCTTTTGAGTTAATTATTAATATATGTCTCTCGATGAATTGAAAATCGCATTAGACGATTACATGAAGGCATCTTGTCTTCCAGCGGAAGAATGTATGATGGAATACAGCCGACAGCATAATCCATATTTAGAATTCGAGGAAGTTCAAGATGATGATTCGGAACGCATCTTTTTGATACCGGTATCACAATCTTATCTCTATCTTTTCAGAGGACAGGAGACCATATATCACCCTTGTCTACCGACCTTATGGCGTGGAGAGCATTCGGATATCGAACTTTTTCTGGAACGATTGAGATTGGTTGAATTCGAGCACCTGATCCGGCAACACCCCGTGGTCAAACACATATTTATTCCGAATCATTATTTTATAGATTATGAAGGACTGGCACAGCATTATGGGTTGTTGACCGAAGTACTCGACCTGACAAGTGATCCTGATATAGCCCTGTTTTTTGCCATGTGTCCTTACGATCGTCAAAACGATTGTTATACGTATCACAATGACGGGAAAAAACATACGGGAATATTATATATGGTAGCTCCCTTTCGCAACAATAGGATGTTTGGCTCGGATGCATTGAGAAAATATCTTAACGACAGAATCCATCCGATAGGATTACAGCCATTTGCGCGTCCGGGAACACAAAGAGGATTTGCCTTGCATATCGACAGGAACGATAAAACAGCAGCAGTCCAATATGAATTTACGTTCACTTGTGAAAACAGCAAGGCCTATTATGACAAATACGAACAGGGAACAGCCTTATGGACCATGGATGAATTAACTGAACATGCCTGGACCATACGCACACAAAAGACATTCAACAAAAGAATCTTGGATGAAACCTTGTCGCAGTTCCCGATCGAAAAACTGAAAAGCAGAAATCGTTTGAAACAAGCGTTACGCAGTCTGCATGTTACCATATCGAACACGGTCCCCGTATCGAGTTTTTCCGAGGCCGAAATACAATCCATATGTATAAAATGGGACAATGGCGGATCGGATCGTTTTAGCAGGAGTATTAGTAAAAGGGCGGTATTTATTAATGAGGGAGATTATATTGACGAAAAGGGTGTACTACAAAAGAAATTAAAAAAGCTTCCACGTAGGTCAATATTTCAGATAGCAGATATTGATATGTTACGATTGGTCATGCATCCTGATTGTCCGGGCGGAGGAAAAAGTGTTTGGCTTTAATTTATTAATACCCAACCGGATGGAGCTTTATGTAATTAGAGATATCTCTGGTAATTATTTGACATTGTTGGGTGTCACAGTATATTAAATATCGGAAAACCATCACTCTCTTCGATCGACAATTTATCCATTATCAGAGTATCTCCGATTCGTATATCTGAACTCCTATCTTCAGCATTACGATGGGCCGCAAGCAAAATTTTGAAGTCCGGACGATACATGGTGAAAAGGGCCGGGATGCTGTTGATCTCGGCGTCACGGAAATCCCTGATGTCCGCGAAAGGGATGGATGATGCGTATGCCATGCTATTGAAATTATGCCGCCCGCTCGTTTCGGAACAGGCGGCAGGTGATCAAAGAAAGATTTGATGCCACGCTCCGCGCAGATAGACGTTACCTTCCACATAGAGCGAGTATAAGTCTGTAGAGACAATCCGCAGGAACAGCGTCCTGTCGCCGTGCAGTTTCCCGATCTGGCGCCGGAACGCCTCGGCGGGAAAGGGTTTGTGCGAGATGAACCGTCCGCGGATCTCTGCCTCCGAGGGGATGTATTCGTACAAGCGGTAATTGAGCGCCAGCCAGCGAAGAATTTTGCGGCGGTTTTTCGCATCGTCCATCCGCAATGTGAAACGGTTGAAACAAAGATTGTTCATCGTAAATCGGAGTTAGTTCAGTGACAAGGCCCGACAGAAATAGTCCGTATAATCGAAGTCCAGTCCCAGCCCCGAGCAGGCCGTTTCAAGGTCGCCGTAGCACAGAGCCCCGGCATCCCGCAATTCCCGCAGGTTCTGAAGTTTCGCTGTCAGATATTCCTCGGCGCGTCGTTCGCCGCAGTGGTATGCGGCGCAGATATTTTCGATAATAATGTTTCGTTCCATAGTCGTCTTCATTTCAGGTTATACAATCGAAAAAGTTTGTGCCAGCCTCTTCCGGCCACGATCCGTTCGACCTTTGAGGCCAAACTGTCGATGAAATCCTGCACCCTCCAGCCTTCCCGGATATGTTTTTGCAAGTCGATCGCTTTTGTCGTACTCATAGCTGTAGTCGATCAGGGTTTCAGTATGAGTTTGTTGTCGGAGAGCGCAAGGAAATCATCGAGTGTGCGGCACCGATAATCCAAGGAAACATTTCACCTTTACCGATGCCTCCACACCATCCCGGGCGTAGGTTTTGAAGCGGAAGTCGTAGCCTGCCACCGCAATTTCGAACTTCTGATTCTTCATCGTCGAAATGAATTTTGGTTTGACATACGGCCGGCGAATACCCTCTGTGAAAGTGAGTGGCCGGCTTCGGGGGGGGGATTTTCAGTGGCAGGGGCAGCCCGCAGGCGCAATTTTTCGTGCGATACGACCCGAAGGGTGGAGATCGTGCGAAAAATGCGACAAGGACATAAGCACCTGACACTATCTTGCCCTGGAGACGGCAATCACAAGGAAAAAATATTATCTGTTCCAAGGGCCTGTCAAAACAAAAGGCCGCCCGATACGGAACCGACGGCCTCGGAGAGAGGGTGAACGAAAAGAGGACGAGGCTGGCAAAGAATGCCCCGTGTGTATGTCGGCAGCGGATTCAGCGGATTACAAAACGAGTGATCGTAGAGAGGATACGTTGGATTTTACGGCGCTGAAGATGTTCCGTAAGGGCGATCAGGTCGTAAGCGCTGTACATCATCTGTCCGTTGACAGCACGGGCTTTGATAATGCGTTTGCGCCGGTATTGCTCCAGTTTGTTGCGGTCGAGCCCCAGGACCTCGCAGACCTTGCGGACCGAGAGGAACATCGGGCTAAAGAATATACGATATTACAAGGCCATATTTTTGGCTACCACTCGCATATCCCGCAAGATTGACGAATCCAAAATCCGGGCATAGTGGCAGGTCATTTTAGTATCGGAATGCCCGAGCATTTTGGCAACATTTTCGATAGTTGCACCGTTTGCAAGCGTCAAGGTAGCGAACGTATGTCGCGCGGTATGTGTCGAAAGGAGTTTGCGAATACCGCATACATCGGCCAACTCCTTCAAATAAACATTCATCTTTTGATTACTGCACACAGGCAACAATACGCCGTGCGTTTGACAATAAGCGTTGGCGGTGTATCGGGACAGAATCTCCTGCGCTGCATCCATAATGGGAATATTACACATACTCCCGGTTTTCTGGCGCGGCTTACGAATCCAATGCACACCATTTATGTCTACCGCAATATGTTCCGGCCGAAGTTGTTTCACTTCCGAAAATGCCAGTCCTGTCAGGCAGCAAAACCCGAAAATATCCCGTACCTGCGCTAACCGGGGAATGTCGATTGGTTTGTCTAGCAGTTTTTTCAACTCGGCCTTTTCCAAAAAATCACGTCCCACCTGCTCTTTGTGAAATCGAATTCCAAGATAGGCGTACTTTTTTCAGCCATATTTAGGTACACCGAATAAGATACAAGCAATCTGCTTAAAACTGCATTTTCCTGTTTGGGACCAAAAACAAAATACACTGTAAATGTGAATTTTACAGTGCATCGCTTTTTTATTCGTCGTACTTTGGCGGAAAGTGAGGGATTCGAACCCCCGGAACCTTGCGGTTCAACGGTTTTCAAGACCGCCGCGATCGACCACTCCGCCAACTTTCCGGGGACAAAAGTAGCACCGTTTTTCCATTCCGCCAAATCTTTACCGCGATTTATCGTCCGCAACGGCGGTCCGAAAATCAAAATCAGACGATAATTTTCTTCTTTATCCGAAAATTGCATATCTTTGTCAGTAAGTTAGGACCGAGAGGTTAGTTTCTTCACGCACGACACCATGAACAAAGCGCAGTTTGTCGAGGCCATCGCCCTCGACGCGAACATCTCGAAGATAGACGCCCGCAAGGCCGTCGATGCCATGATCCGGGTCACGGTGCAGTCGCTCCGCGAGGGCGAACGGCTGACCCTGACGGGGCTGGGTACGTTCAGCGTGCAGCAGAAATCCGAACGCGTGGGCCGCAATCCCCGCACGGGCGCCGCCGTGAAGATCCCGCCCCGCAAGGTCATCAAGTTCCGTCCTACGGCCGAGGTGGAATAACACCCCGTCCGCAAAAACACCGTAACATGCCCGAAATTTCACTCCGCGCCGAGCAGATGCCGGCCTCCCCGATACGCAAACTCGTCCCGCTGGCCGACGCGGCCCGCGCCCGGGGAACGAAAATCTACCACCTGAACATCGGCCAGCCCGACCTCCCCTCGCCCAAGGAGGGTCTCGAATCCCTCAAACACATCGACCGCAAGGTGCTGGAATACAGCCCCAGCGACGGCTACCGCTCGCTGCGCGAAAAGCTGGTGACCTATTACGAGCAGTATCAGATCAAGCTCTCGCCCGAGGAGATCATCGTCACCACGGGCGGCTCCGAGGCCGTGCTTTTCGCCTTCATGTCGTGCCTCAACCCGGGCGACGAAATCATCGTTCCCGAACCGGCCTACGCCAACTACATGGCCTTCGCCATTTCGGCGGGCGCCGTGATCCGCCCGGTGGTGGCCTCCATCGAGAACGGATTCGCGCTGCCCCCGATCGAGGAGTTCGAGAAGCTGATCAACGACCGCACGCGCGGCATCCTGATCTGCAACCCCAACAACCCCACGGGTTACCTCTACACCCGCCGCGAGATGAACCGCATCCGCGACATGGTGAAGAAATACGACCTGTTCCTCTTTTCGGACGAGGTCTACCGCGAATTCATCTACACCGGTTCGCCCTACATTTCGGCCTGCCACCTCGAAGGCATCGAGCAGAATGTCGTGTTGATCGACTCGGTGTCGAAACGCTACTCCGAGTGCGGCATCCGCATCGGCGCGCTGATCACCAAGAACAAGACGCTGCGCAATGCGGTGATGAAATTCTGCCAGGCGCGCCTCTCGCCGCCGCTCATCGGGCAGATCATCGCCGAAGCGTCGATCGACGCGCCGCGGTCGTACAGCACCGAGGTCTACGAGGAGTACATCGAACGCCGCAAATGCCTGATCGACGGACTGAACCGTATCCCGGGCGTCTACTCGCCGATCCCGATGGGGGCTTTCTACACGGTGGCACGGCTCCCGGTCGACGACAGCGACAAGTTCTGCGCCTGGTGTCTCTCGGATTTCGAATACGAAGGAGAAACCGTTATGATGGCGCCTGCGTCGGGCTTCTACTCCGATCCCGAATGCGGCCGCAACGAGGTCCGCATCGCCTACGTCCTCAAGAAGGAGGACCTCGAACGGGCCTTGCTGATCCTGGGCAAGGCGCTCGAAGCCTACAACGCCAGAAAATAAAGACAAGACCCGCTCGCTGGCGGGTCTTGCTCATTTCCGGAGACCCGACGACCCGACAACCCCGGAGACCCGACGACCCGACAACCCCGGAGACCCGACGACCCGACAACCCCGGAGACCCTGACGACCCGACGGGAGGCCCGACGACCCGGCAACCACATCCTGCCGCCCCGGCAATCTCCGGCCCCCGGCTGCGGAAGTCTTGGCCGCGGAAGTCTCGGCCGCGGAAGTCCACGGCCGCGGAAGTCCACGGCCCGCTGCGGTGTAGCCTCGAATACCCTGCTGTCCCCGAACATCCTGCCGCCCCCGACAACCCCGGCCGGCCTGACAACCCGACAATCCCCGGCCCCTCAACCCCGGCAATCCCCGCCTCTCAACCCCGGCAATCCCCGCCTCTCCGGCAGTCACACCCCGCCTCCCCCGGCGGCGCTTATTATAAATCGGTATCCATTCCCGGAGAGACCTCGGAGCGGAACCCGCCAATTCGGCCAATCCTATACCATTTAGTACAATTTTTGGGAATTTTAGACCAAAAAGTTTGGGCCGAGGGGATAGTTTTCCTATTTTTGCCCCGATTTTGCATGCCGGGAGGCATGCGAGTATAAACCAAACCAATTCGTTATGAAAAAACTTTTCCTCGTTCTGGCCGCCGCAGCCATCGCCTCCGGCGCTTACGCCGAGGGCTATCAGGTAAACAACCTCTCCTCGAAACAGAACGGTATGGGCCACGTAGGTACGGCCATGAAACTCAACTCGGAGTCCATTTGGTTCAACCCCGCAGCCGCATCATTCCAAAGCACGCAGTTCGACTTTTCGGTCGGCGTCACGGGAATAGACTCGAAAGCCACTTATACCACCCTGCCCGACTACACGGGCAAGACCCAGTCCCGGCACTTCACGTCGGACAACAAGATCGCAACCCCGCTCTACGCCTATTTCAACTACAAGCCGCTGGACTGGATGTCGGTCGGCCTGGCTTTCAACACCCCCTTCGGTTCTTCGATGAACTGGGGCGACAATTGGGCCGGAGCGCAGCTCGTGCAGTCCATCAACCTCAAGGCCTACAATCTCCAGCCTACGGTGTCGTTCAAAATCTGCGAACACCTCTCCGTCGGCGCCGGCCTGATGATGACGTGGGGTAAATTCGACCTTTCGCGTTCGATGCTGCCCGTCGGAGCGGCGAATGCCCAAAACGTCGCGCTGAACAACATCATACAGATCGTAGCTCCGGGCACTCCGAACATCTTCGAGCTGGCAGGCGACCGCAACATCATGTCGCTGGGTCTCGAAGGCAAGGCCAAAATGGCCGTCGGGGTGAATCTCGGCATCATGTGGGACATCAACGAACAATGGTCGCTCGGCATGACCTATCGTTCGAAACTCAAGATGAAGGTGAATTCCGGCTCGATCGACATGTCGACCATCGACGATCCGACGATTCAGGCCGTCCTGGGACAGCTTCTTCCGAAATTCGACATCAACCCCTCGGCAATCTCCTCGGCAATCGTGAAAACCGAACTTCCGCTCCCGGCATCGCTGACCTGGGGCGTCAGCTTCCGCCCCGTGCCGAAATGGGAGTTTGCCGTCGATCTGCAATACGTGCTGTGGAGCGCATACGACCAGCTCGATGTCCAGATCCTCAATCCGTCGACGAATCTTCCGGTCCTAACGATCCCCGCCAGCGACAAAAACTACTCCAACACGCTGGCATTCCGCTTCGGCGGCGAATACCACGCACTCGACTGGCTGACGGCCCGCATGGGTATGTATGTCGACGAAAGCCCCGTAAGCAGCGACTACCTCAATCCCGAAACGCCCTCGATGACCAAACTCGCCTACACCGCTGGCGTCACGTTCCGTCCTTGCAAATGGATGCACGTCGACCTGGCCTACGGCTATGTGAATTCGGCCGATCCGGAGCGCACGGGTTCCTATCCCTACGTCAACTCCGTGCTGGCGCTGGCCAACGAGCAGATCAAGAACGTTGCCCCCGAGTATCCGACGACCAGCGCGATCACCGACTTTTCAGGCAATTACACCGCACGCGCCCACACGTTCTCCATCGGCGTGGGGTTCAGTTTCTAAAAACAGAAAAATTTACTATCTTTGCGGTGCGTTTGACAACAGACACGCCGCATTGTTTTTAACGGCTCCATAGTTCAAGGGATAGAACGAGGGTTTCCTAAACATTGGGGCAGAGCGGAACACGACATTCGGGCGGAACTATATACAACTTTTTCGCCGGATTATATATAACAGATGTAAGCCTTTGTAGTTCAACGGATAGAACGGCGGTTTCCTAAACCGCAAATCCGGGTTCGATTCCCGGCGAGGGTACAAGAAGCGACGGAATTTTCCATCGCTTCGTTCATTTTTGCACGCTTCGTTTGTATATTTGCTCGCAAATGTTGTCATATAGTTGTCAAAAACCTGCACCATGCCGACCACATTCAAACCTGTTGTCTACGCCGACAATAAACGGCAGGACGGAACCTACAACGTAAAGATACGAGTAACCCATCGACGGCAGACATTGAAGCTGTCAACGAATATGTACGTCGCCGCACACCAAATGACGCGCGCGCTTAAACTCAAAGACCAAAGCATAATCGACGAGGCGAAACGAATCATCGACAACTGGCGCGCCATCGTCGGACGGCTCGGAGCTGCGGCCGACGTTATGACCGTCCGGCAGGTAGTCGACCACATCAAGCAGACGGAGCAGAACAACATGGCTTTCGAACTTGATTTTATCGCCTATGGACGCAAAAAGGCTGAAACGATGCGCCCCGGAACGGGCATCGGGTATCAGATCGCCTTAAATGCGTTGGTGCGGTATATCGGCTCGGAAACACTTGACATCAGCCGGATAAATGCCCGATTCCTTACGGGCTTCGAACGGTTCATCGAGGCCGAACCCGTTCTGACGCACAGTAGAAAGGGTGCAATCCGCCAACTGCACAAGACCAAGAAAGGCGGCCGCGCCGTATCATCCTATCTTGCCTGCGTTCGCCACATCCATAATCTCGCAAAACAGGAGTTTAACGACGAGGAATTGGGCGTCATCCGCATACCGCAATCACCGTTCAAAACCTACAAGGTCAAGCAACCGCCAAAGGTCAAAAAACGAGCCGTCAACCCCGATATACTCCAACAAATAATCAACCTCGGCGACGAACCGCGCCGTGCTGGGTCAATCTCCGATTTCACGCGCCGCGATCTTGCCCGCGATTGTTTCCTCCTGTCTTTCGGCCTTGCAGGCATGAACGCAGCCGACCTGCTATCCTGCCCTGCGCAGCCCCTCGATGGCGACGTTATCGTCTACAACCGACAAAAGACCGCGAGCCGTCGAGAAGACGAGGCGGAAATGCACATCAGAATCGAACCACAGATCGCGCCGTTGGTCGAGAAATTCAAAGACCCGACAGGCGCACGACTATTCCGGTTCCATCTACACTACCGGGATGGCAACACATTTAACGGAGCGCTGAATCAAGGTCTGAAACGAATTGACGATGCGTTGCGGGCGACCCGAGACGTCGACCAACATCAGAACGACGCTGCGGGCGAAGATCGGCCCCTGCCGGAACATATCACGTTCTACGCCGCGCGCCATAGCTGGGCAACGATAGCCCGTTCAGCAGCGCTCAAAATCGACAAATACACCGTACACGAGGCGCTGAACCACGTCGACGCAGATATGAAAATAACCGACCGATATATCGACCGCGATTGGTCGGTCATTTGGCAGGCAAATGCAAAAGTACTTGGCCTGCTCAACTGGTCGGAACTAAAAAAAAGAGAGGAAAACCGGAAATAATTGGCAAAAAGTTTGCATAATTACCAAAAGGTTATCATATTTGCAGTGTCAATTAAAGAAAAGCACTATGAAACCCAAAACCAAAGAACGCCGAGAGTACGAAAAGCGGTTGCTTTTTTATCTCGAACTCTACAATGAGTTGAAAGACCGGGACTGAGTTGAACAAACGCTCCTGTTCTTCGAAGAAGAGATCGACAAACTGGTAGAGTTATTAAAACGGATGTAAAACAGAGTAGCCCCTTCGGGGGCTACCCAAAAACCGAATAAGTATGAATGCACAACTCGAAAAACTGCAGGCTCGTTTTATGAAAGCCACCACGGATGCCGAACGCGAGGATGTCCGGAAAGAGATGCGCAAACTTTGTGACGCGGATGCTCCTGGTTTAGCCGCCGCCGCACTTGAAAGTATAAAAGCGACGAATGCCGAAGTTGCCGAGATTCTCCTGCGCGAACAGCTGAAAGACATTTTGCCCGCGGTGTCGCTGGCGTATGTTGCCAAGACCTATTTCAACAAGACGCGCCAATGGCTTTACCAGCGAATCAACGGGACGTTGGTAAACGGCAAGCCAGCGAAATTCACACCGGAGGAAATTACCACACTTAACAATGCCTTGCGGGACATTGCGAATCGCCTATCTTCGATAAACGTTTCCGCATAGTGCTTTAATTGACAGTTAACACATGGAAACGCGACGCCCCGGCCAAACGGTCGGGGCGTTTTCTGTACATATTTTCACGGGAAAAATTAACCCTTGCGTACATAATTTTTTACATATTTTCGGGCTATTTTGTAAACATCTGCCCCCGGCCTGTCAGCAACCAGCGAGGCGAAACGCCGTGATGCTCGACGATAAACGTCAGCCACGCCGTCGGAATCTCCCGGCGACTATCCATATTGTCGCGCTTTTTATAAAAATTGCGCTTGTCGATGCCCCCCTCGCGGCAAAACGTCTGTATCTTCGTTTCGCTCATCGCAAGCAAGGCATCGAACGCCTCGAAAAATCTATCCGCAACTGTTTGCATCCTTATTCCAATGTAAAAACTTTGATTCTGCTATCATTGACTGAAAGCGGGCCGTAAAACCTCTGTTCCCTCGATGAACCTTGAATATATACATAGTAGTTGCCCTCTTTCAATTTCACATTCCAAGTACCCATGCCGTCAGTCTCTCCGGAAATTACTTCCGACATGTTAATATCCATCCACTTATCATTGAACGACTTGGCGGATTCCGACCACATTTCATCAGTTACATATCCATAAGGGGATAAATCCGGGCACTCTTCATGGTAGGCATCGTACTGCTCTTTAGTTTTCTTTTTGGCCTCTTCAATAGATGCACCAACGACCACCAAGCGTTCCTCGAAATCTTGTTGGTCTCGCTTTTGTCTGTCAATTACAACATCCCTTTCGATCTCGGGAATATTATCAGTCAAAATAGTAACCTGGGCACCTATGTAGGGCAGCCCCGTATGATCTTTCACGACAATACCAACCGACTTTGAACAGGAAGCCATAACAACCATAACTAAAGCTGCCAAACTCAATAATTTTCCCATGTTAGCCTATTTTATTTGATTTCTCCAAGTTGCATTTCTGACATAGCAACTGCAAATTTTCTAACGAAGTTGCACCACCTTTCGAAAACGGGATAATATGATCAAGTTGTAGATTTTCAGTCGCACCACAATACACGCACCGTCCCCCGTCACGCCTATATACAGCATCAACGATCTCCCGTGGGATTGGCGGGCGTTTCGGCTTATCGCCAAATAATTCACCACTATCTATCAACTCTTGACGCACCAGTTTTTCAAGTTCACGACGGCGGTATTTCTCCTTTATTTTTGCGGCTATTTCCTCTTTTTCCTTCCCTAATATAAACGAATCATACGCCCCAATGGTCGCATCTAATCGGAGTAAAACATCTCCTTTATTAAGCGAAACCCACCCTCCAGATATAACAAACTTAATATCAATAGGAGCATATATCACTCCCTTTGCAGGAGATGAAACGCTCACATCACAATAACGACCAAACCCCTCTGCATCTTCCGTATTCGATTTTAGATGCAAATCACAACAATATCCACCTAATTGTACAGGGAATTTATTATGACCGTATTTCTTTATATTATCTCTATATATAGGCTTATTATCTCCAAAGAAAAAGCAATCTGATATATAGAATCTATCAATATAGTATATGCGTCCATACATCGAATCACATAAAACTCGAAATTCATAAGAGTCTCCAATTTTTTCCCATCCGAATAATTGTTGGTCGCTATCTTCTTTTATAAAGCCTCGCATCCCTTTACTCACAATTACATCGCCGTTTTAGCATACACGGCCCGAACAAGAAATACCCGACTTATCATATCTTTCGGGAGTTCCACAGGATCAAATGTCGGATTATGCGACACGCACAAATACTTTGATTTGCGATCCTCCTGACTGGCTCGCAATTCTTTGATCAAACGCCGCCCGTCTTTTAAGACGATCATATAGACCTGCCCCAATTCGAGAAAGTCAGCCCATTGTTCCACTCTGTGCAAAAGGACGATTGCCCCAGCACAATAGGTCGGAGCCATCGAGTTCCCGATGATAGGGACGCAAATATCGCCCTGTTTCGCATCTTTGAACGGAATATAATCGACAATATATTCCGCAACATCCACTTCTTCATTGCCCCCAAATCCGCCGCGGGCGTCGAGATTGTACATTGGCACAAGGCGAAAATCGGCGTCTTTTTCCGAGATAGATTCAGATTTAAGCATCGTGCCTTCGCCTGTCATTAGCCATTCGGCATTAAGATCGGGATACGCTGTTGAAATTTTAGAAATAATCCTTGACCCGAAAGAGCCACGCGAATTGCTAATATAACCATTGGAAATTCCACATTTTTTTTCAAATGCGTTTTGACCCATCCCTAAATATTCAAGAAAGATCAAAATCCTATCTTTTGTTGTCTTCATATTATTTAACGATTATATTCGTTATATTTGCAAAAAACATTTAATTCTTTTTGTTATGGCTGCCTATATTGCCCTATTTTTCTCTATTGTTTCCGTTATATGTATATCGCTTGCCGTATATTATTATTGCAGATTCCGAGAGATGTCCCATGCAAGATACAGTTTCGAGGGGCAGCTACGCATCGAGCAGATAAACCGTATAATGCGCGAAAATGACCTTGTTTTCGGTGACGATGGTCTATCAATCGTGCCACGCCACCCAAAAGGTAACGATAAGCGATAAAATCGAAATACACAACGCGATCCACGATATAACACTATTGCGTTTCAATTCTTTGTTTTGACGGTGCTTTATCTCATCGTCAAGTTCTTGCCGCGCTCTGTTCTCTTGCTGACGTTTATATTCACTCCCGAATACATCTTGCGCCAATAAAGTATTTATGTTATCCGACGGATATAATTCCAATTCGTCTGAGATTTTACTGCGTGGTGCAGCCACACCCATTTTTCGGCACTCTGCTATCAGTTGTAACGCATACGCCCGATCATTGCGCGCAATTCTCAACATGTCGGCCTCCGATACAACGCAATGCTCCTGCATTATACGCATTAACTCTTTTAATGCGTCAACAGTCTTTGCATCATACTCCATATTACTAATTTTTAACATAGCACGTCTTCCGACGTGCTTTTTGTCGCTATAAACCAACTATTTAAATGTTTTACAGATTATTTTCGTTAAATTGTTTACATACTAACGAATGTAATCGTTATATTTGCATCGTGGTTCACAACGATAACCCACAGAGAACACACAAATATAACAAAATAAACTTAATGCAAAACATTATGACACGCCAAGAATTTAACGACCGGACAGGTTACACGCTCAACGCCCACGCGACACGGTCGCCGAACGAAAACCGAGTTACGGCAAAAAACATCGGATGGCGATCCGAAAATCCGCTCCGGCAGTTTACGGATTCGGAAGCAATGAACCGCGATCCGTCCTCATTGGTCTTGTCTACAAATATGCCGGTCTGCGCGAATCCTGCCCATACAAATATGACGGCAAAGATAGTTAGAACGCCCTTTTTCATATAGATTAAGATTGGTTATCTCAATGACATACACATCAATACCCGGTACATCCCGTAGATGTCGGCGAACCGCACGGCGAACGGCTGATATTTCGGGTCGGGGTTCAACGAGTAACACATCACGGATTCGCTATCCTCGCCCTTTCGTAGCTCCTTGATGACACTACCGTTACAGGTATCGAGGACATAAACCCGCCCCCACTCGATAAAGGCCCGCTCGTCAACCTTCTTGATAAGTATCTGCGCGCCGTTCGGGTAGTCGGGCGCCATGCTGTCGCCCGTAACCGTCATCGCGAAATCGACGTTGCGAATCGGTGACACGATCCGCTCGCATTCGGCAACCTTTACCGACGTCACGAAATCGTTCAACGTGCCCCCCTGGGCCGCGATCGGAAGCAGCGGCGCCGAAAATTCATCAGGACTATCCATTTCTGCTCCCGCGGCGGAATTTTTCAGCATTTCACCCTCGCCCGAGAGGAGCCAAGCCCGACTTAACTCCGGGAATCTATTCGAAATACGTTCTAACGCATCTCCTCCTACGCCCTTTCTCATATTGGATATATAGCCATTTGAAAGGCCGCATTCTGCCTCAAAGCGCTGATTGGTCATCCCAACGCTTGATATAAACGCCTTTATTCTATCCTTAACAGACATACAATCAAATAGTTATGAATCAAATCGCAAATAAATATAAAATTTGCTCTAATTTATTTTCATTTAATTAGAACATTGTTTATATTTGCATCGTGGTTCACAACGATAACCCACAGAGAACACACAAATATAACAAAATAAACTTAATGCAATACATTATTAACGCATAAAGCACAACGCACGATGAACACGAAATTTTTTAACCGGGCCGCAGGGCATGCAAATATCCTCGTCGGGGATAATATCGACCAACTCGTCAGCGAGGCCATGAACCACGTCGCCCGCCTCCGGGATTACTACCGGAACGACATCCGTCAATCGTTGCAGGATTTGGGCACAGCCTGCATATCGAATCACTCCACAGGAGACAGGAGGAGTTTATTTGTTGTCCTCGACAAAGAACATCAAGTATCGGACGAAGATTGGCAAAACATGGCCATACGTGACATTGAAAGGAAATACGACATCCGAATCTTATGAAAACGGCAGCCAATCTCAATAACGCGACGGGCAGCGTGCTCGGACTTGCCGAACTTATCGGAATAAGCCATGGCAAAATGCGCACTCTTATCGGCCACCTATGCGCCGCGGGGCTGATAACGAGTAAATCATCGAACAAAGGAACGGAATTCCGACTTACTGACCGCGGCGAACAGGTATTGAATTTCACATCGGCAGACGTCGACGATTTTTCGACCATTCTGTCGGTTATCCAACGGCCTTTCGGCATAGCTATTTTACATATTATTAAACAACTAACGCACAACGCACTATGAAAAACAACATCGAAAATGGGATTTACATCCCCGAGGAACAGCGCAACCTTATCCCCGTCGACGAATGGGTGAAGCGCGAAGATCCGACCACAGCGCAGACCGTTGTACTTGTAACCGATTTCGGAATGCTCGAAATCGCCAAAGAAGACCTACCGGGCGGATTCAATTTCGAGGGCGCACAGAAAGCTGCCGCCGAATACCGCAAGGGCTTCCGCTGCCCGACCCGGCATGAAGCAATTGAAATGTACGACGCCCGGTTCCGTGGCCTCGACGAAGCGTTCAAGAAGATCGGCGGCGAACCCGCAACGACTATCGGCTGGACGAGCGAAGCCGACCCCGACCCGGAGTACAGTTCCCACAGCGCGTTCATCTACTACGGCAGCACGGGCAGCGTGGACTACGGCAACAAGTATGGCACGCGCGCCGTGCGTCCGGTTTCCGCTTTCAAGAAATAGTTTCACAGTTCAATCATTCCCGCGCCCTTTACGGGGCGCGGGGTTAACCCCAAAGACCAAACAGAAATGAAAAAAGGCACGATCATCAAACGCACCGACTACGTGGCGACGATGCTCGCTATTCCCGTCGGAGAAGAACACGAATTCACGCTGACGGGGCGCGACTACGCATCGTATATGAACGCCGTCAGCCGTTTCAACAAGAACGGCAAGGCGAAATTCGAAGCCCGCACCGCTTCCGCATCCACCATCGTAATTAAACGCCTTTCGTAATATGTCGCTCCCCGAATTATACGAATTACAGCATTGCCTCGTCCACGTCGCCGATGTCGTTGCTTGCGCAATCATCAAGCGCCAGCAGCCAGCCGCCGACCTCGTAACGAAACGCGCGCTGTATCGGGAATTCGGTCGGGGCTGGGTCGATAAGCATATCGCCCCGCATGGGAAGATCGAGGGCAAGCGATTCGGAACGGCCCCGAATTCACCGATCAAATACAGCCGCACGGAATTCGTCGCCCTACTCGAAGCCGAACGCCTGCAACGCGCAGAAATCGTCGGTAAATACGGACAACAAGAGCAGGCAAAATAAGCTGTTTTGCAGCCTTTACCACTCCAAGCGAACGAATACACGACGACAGCCCGAAAGTCGATAAAACAGGAAATTCGATAAAAATAACATGCAAGCACTCAAATACACATCAAGGGAGGTAAACCGGAATTTCCGCATCAAGGTTTCGGGCCTCGGCATCCATGAACTCAAAGGCTTTACGGGATTCGTCGGGTTGGTGGGGAGCGAACTCGCAAACGACCTGCTTGACCGGGCATTTCGAAGCAAGGCGGATAAAGTAGAATGCAAACTGCGGCGCGGCTTGAAAATAACCTTTTACTACAAGTAGACATGAAAACCAAAATTTTAGCTATCCCGTGGTGGCTGTCGCTGGTCGCGCTCGGCGGAGCAATGGATGCAGACCCGATTTCATGGGTCGCCGTTGCCGTAACATTCGCCGCGTTCGTAACACTTTCCGCAGCCATAATCAGAGAACAAAGGAAAACCGCATAATAACCAATCATCACAAAACGCACGATGCTATGAACATCAAGATCAAATCAATTACCCTGCGCAATTTCAAAGGACTGCGCGACGTATCGTTCGATTTCGACGGCCGTAACGCCACGATCATAGGCGACAACGGTACGGGAAAGACAACCATTTTCGACGCCCTGACATGGGTATTGTTCGGCAAGGATTCGCACAACAGCACCGACATCGACATCAAGACAATAGACGCCACGGGCGAACCTATGCACCGCGCCGAGCATTTCGTCGAGGTGGCATTGGACGTGGACGGCTCCGCACAGACGCTGCGCCGCACGTACCGCGAGATTTGGAGCAAGCCGCGCGGGTCGTCCGACCTGCGATTCGTCGGACACGAAAGTGCGTTTGCCGTCAATGGCGTGGAGGTCGGAACTAAAACGGCATACGACAAAATCATTTCGGAATGGATCAACGACAATGTATTCCGGATGCTGACCGACCCGATGTATTTCAATACTCGCGTCGATTGGAAAGGCCGTCGCGCTGCCCTTTTAGCCCTCGTCGGGGATAACATCGACCGCACGGCGATACAGGCGCAGTTTGCCGACCTGCTCGCCGAAATGAACGGCGAACCCCTCGCAGATTTCAAAGCGCGGCTTGCGACCGAGAAGCGCAAGAACAAAAAGGAACTCGAAACATTCGGCCCAAAGATCGAAGCATATCAAAACACGATGCCCCCGGCGGAAGACTACGCCGCGCTGGAACAGGAGATCACGCAGCGCGAATCCGTGGCCGCAAACGAGATCGCAGCGTACCAGCGGCAAATCGACGCACTCGACACGCAGATCGCCGACGCATCGAAAATAGACGAGGAAACGCAGGCCGCCCATGACCGAAGACTGAAAAAGGTGCTCGACATCAAAAAGTCGTTGTCCGAATGTATCGACGCACGACTGACTGCCGCCCGTCGGTATAACTCCGACCGCGACGCGGCCATCATGGACGCACAGGAGAAAGCGGATTCAATTCTGCGCGAAATCGAGAAAACCGAAACGACGGCAAACTCGAAACGGGACACCCTCGAAGCCTGCGTAAAGAAGCAGGCGAATATCAAATCGGCACTTGATAGCATGCGTGCGAAATACGAGGTCGAGAAAAAGGCGGCATTTGAATACGTCGACGCGACCACCTGCTACGCTTGCGGCCAGCCGTTACCCGCCGCAACCATCGAAGAGGCTCGCCGCGCGGCCCGCGAGAGCTTCGAGAAGCACCAGCGCGAAATACTCGACAAGTTGATCGCCGACGCCAATCTCGAAAAGGACACTTACAGCAAGTTAACAAAGCTGGGTTCGACCACCGAACAGGAAATCGCAATGCTCGATCAACGCCTATCGCAACTGCGCGCGGAACATCACGCTGTGACGCTGGCTATCACAACCGCGAAAGACGTTCCCGCAATCGACCTCGAAACGGAGGAAGAACAGGCGAAATTATCTCCCGAATACCGGAAGCTCTCCGACGAGCTTACCCGCGCGCAAACCGCCCTCGAAGCCTCGGCAACCACGAAAATCACGGCCGCTACGCTCACGGCACGCCGCCGGGCTATATCCGCACAGATCGACACTGTGCGTCAGAACCTCGCAACCGCAACCGCCGACCTGCGCCGTCGCCTTGCCAATAAGGAGCGCGCCGCAGAGGTACAGCGCCTTATAGACGAGGCCAAAGAATCGGAAAAGAAGATCGCCGAACGTATCGCCGAACTCGAACGCCTCGAATTCGCGGCGGCGGCCTACACGAAAGCGAACATCGAAGCCGTCGAAGCAGCGATAAATTCGCGGTTCAACCTCGTGCGCTGGCGAATGTACGAACAGACCATCGAGGGCGCGGACGTCGAAACATGCGTCGCCACCATCAACGGCGTGCCGTTCACCTCGTTGAACAGCGCCGGGCAGGTACTCGCCGGGCTTGACATCATCCGCACGTTCTGCCGCTACTACGGCGCAACCGCGCCCGTCTTCATCGACAATGCCGAAAGCATATCGCAGACCGATTTTGCGCTTGATTCGCAGGTCATTCGCCTGCAAGTGGTCGAGGGTGCTGCGCTCGAACTTAAAACAGCGTAACGACATGACACAGATCGTCAGCAACGAAAAAGGATTCAAGGTTATCCACGTCGAGACACTCGACATGTGGGCCATCGGAAGCCCCGCGAAATGCGACTACTGCACGGCGGATATGGCGACCCCCGACGGCGGCTATTACATCGCCGTACTGAATAAGATATACTGCCCGCAATGCTATAAACGCTGGCTCGCCGAGGCGCGCCGCCATCCGCAGGACACCCCTATTGAAGACCGCAACTACAACACGTATCGTCAAATCTTTTATTTCAAATAACTATGGCACAGAATAATAATCAGAACGGAGTGCAGACCGCCCCGGCGACGCAATCGAAAGCGATTGCCGCAATGAAAGATGAACTTGCGAACAGCGTCCTGCGACGCATCGAGGAGCTGCAAGCGAACGGCGGACTGGTCGTCCCGAAAGACTACGCCGTAACTAACCAAATGAACCTTGCATGGCTTCGTATCTCCGAAATGCTTTGGGAGGATTCCAACAAAGTACAACACCCGGTTTTGGAGGTCGTAACCAAAGCATCGGTGGCAAATTCGCTGCTCGATATGGTGCTGCAAGGCATGGACATCCAAAAGAAGCAAGGATACTTTATCCCGGTCAAAAACAAGGCGTCGGGGCAGCTCGAACTGACGTTCTGGCGATCGTATTTCGGCGACGAGAAACTGGCCCGCGCACAGGGTATGAAGAAAGTCCGTTCGGTCGTCGTTTACGAGGGTGACGAATTCGAATACATGTATACGGAGGACGGCGAAATCAAGATAACGAAACACGTTCCGAGCCTGTCAAGAATCGACAAAGACAAGATCGTCGCCGCCTACGCCGTAACGACTATGGCCGACGGCTCGCACTCGACGACGATCAAGACGATGACCGAAATCCGGCAGGCGTGGATGCAAGGCGCGACGCGGGGCAACTCGCCTGCGCACCGAAATTTCACCAGCGAAATGGCAGGGCGAACGGTCGAGCGTTCCGCCATGAAGCACATCATCAACTCGTCATCCGACGCATGGCTGTTGAGCGAAGACGAGAAAGAACGCCGCGTAACGAACGAAACGGCGGCCGCGCCCGCCGGGGCAAATATCGAAGATGCGAAATTCGAGGAGGTCGCCCCAGCCGCAATCGCAGCACAATCGGCCACACCCGCCGAAACGATGCCGCCGATCCCTACGCCGACGCCCGTTCCGCGCGAGGAGGTAACCGAAGAGGCAGCCCCCGCGGCCATTGAAGACGACCCGTTCAACGTGTAACCCGATGAAGCTGCACGTCATATCATCATCGTCGGCTGGTAACTGCTACGTTTTGGAGAGCGAAGCGTCTGCGCTCGTTATCGAGTGCGGCGCATCGCCCGAAACGATGTTTGCCAGGACTGGGATCGACGCCCGAAAGTTCGTCGGTGCAGTAGTAACGCACGAGCACGGCGACCACGCGGCCCACATCGGCAAATACACCGACCGGGCAATCAACGTCTACGCCTCGCGGGGAACACTCGCGGCATGCCATATCGACAAAGCGTACCGGGCGCACGCTTTGCGGCCGATGCAGTCCGTCACGGTCGGCGATTTCGTCGTCCGGGCGTTCGACGTGAAGCACGACGCGGCAGAGCCGTTCGGATATATCATCGAACACGAGGAATGCGGAAAAGTGCTATTTGCTACCGACACGCATTTTATCCGGTACAATTTCAAATCCCTACGGCTGAATCATATTCTGATCGAGGCGAATTACTCACAGGAGGAGCTGGACGATAATATCGCCCGCGGGGCGATGAACCCGGCACAGGCAGCGCGCGTGCGAACGTCGCATCTATCAATCGACGCAGCGTGCGATATGGTCAAGGCGAACGAAACGGCGGAACTTTCGACAGTCGTTCTACTACACCTTTCGAACGCAAACAGTCTTGCCGATGCCTTTACCGCACAAATGCGCAAAACAGCCCGTTTCGCGCGTGTTTTCATTGCGGACAAGGGTTTAATCGTCGAACTGAATAAAAGCGAAATTTAACGGGTCAAATCAGCATCAATGGCAAACGAAACAAATACTGGTTGGGTGCGGTTGTATCGCAGCACGCTCGGACGGGAGTGGTTCGACGACCCGCTCACGCTGCAACTGTGGGTCGTTTGTCTGCTCAAGGCGAATTACCTGCCTACGAGATGTCAAGGTGCGGAGATCGAACGAGGGGCATTCGTTACGTCGGTCGACGGCCTATGCAAAGAAACCGGACAAACAGCTCGGCAAATTAGAACCCGTTTGGCGAAGCTGCAGGAATCCGGTGAGATTTCAGTACAAGCGACGAACCGAAAAAGCATTATAACAGTCTGTAAATTCAACATTTACCAACCAATAAAATTCGAGAGCGACAAACAAGCGACAAACAAAACGACAAACTCAAAACATGATATAACGCAATTATATTCAACATGTTACAACGACGCATTTTTTCAAAACGACAAACAAAACGACAACAGTATAAGAATATATAAAGAAGAATATAAAGAATTAAAAGAATCTCTCTCTTCGCGCGCACGCGCGACGGAGGCAGAGAGAGAGACATTTTTTGAAATCTTTTTTTTCAAGAATTTCCAAAATCCCGATTACGAGGTCGAACGATTCTGCGCTAATTACGAAGCGTCGGGCTGGATTCGTAAAAACGGACAAGCCGCTATCGACCGCCCGGCGCTTGCGCGGACATGGACGCAGGAAGATAAAAACGCCACACCACGCTTCAACGCCGATTTTCTTGCGAAATACCGACGTTTCTACGACCTCGTAAAGCAAACGAATCCGGTGCTTGCGCCGATATTCATTCACGATCTGGAATTGGTATTTATCGACGCCGAGCGCAAACGGCTAACATTCCGCTGCACGCGGCAGATGGCCGAAGCCGTCGAGGCCAATGTCCGGTTCTTTCGGGATAACTTTTTCGACAAACATTTCGCGGGCTGGACGCTACACTACCAAACCCCGCGGGCTTAAAAACAGGCGATTTGACGCATTTGTTTTTCGCAACGAACGTCTTTATCGCAACCGCGACAAAAGTACGCCAAATCGAAGAAAAACAGCAAAAAACACACATTTTAAAGCAGCGCACGATGAAAAACAAAAACGACAAACGAGACGAGGACTTGGCGGATTTTTACAATAAAATAGTCAAAATGCTCGACAAGGCAGCGATTATGCGGACGATCACAGTCAAAACCAGCAGAGCTACACCCGCCGCCGGATGCTATGGGAGTGCAAAGGCATTGATTTTGGCCGAGGTCGCCCGGAATGGGGTGCACCCGATCACGAAACATTCATTATCAAACTTGGGAACCGACTAAACGATGAGAGATTACAGTAAAGATTTCGCCGAATGGCGAAAATGGCGCGACGAAAAAGGGTTGCCGCCTATCTACGACGACCCGGCCGACGCGGGTATCGAAACGGATTTCCGGGTCGGACAACAGGTGTCGTTCACGAACGAATACGGTGTGCGGTTCGAACCGCACGTGATAATGGGATTCTGCAAACCGGAGCTTTCGAGCCGATGCGTCTACCTCAACTACGACTGCTACTGGTTCCCGACGGAACTTAAATCGTTAAAACCCTACCGGAAATGAAAAACATTCATCATACCTGCCGATGCACCGGGCAACAGTTTACGTTCAAAGAGTGGTGCGCGTGGCTTGATAACCACAAAAAAGCCGGGCGGGATAGCGGTAAATTCGTGGCGTTATCGTACAACGGTTTCGATTTCAACATTCACGACGTATGCCTAACGCCTAACAGACCTGTCCGATTATTCAACCACCATTGTATCGTGGAGGTTAAAACGGCGCAGTCGCCGACAGGACGCTGGGATTACGGGCTGGATGTCAACTTGCACAATTCGGGCCATTACGTCGGGGCCGGATTCGTCGACGATGTGCAAAAGGGATACCCAACGGAAGCCGCCGCGATTCTTGCCGCCCTGCTCGATGCCCGCAAATCAGCCGAACGTGAACTGGCGAACTGTTCCGGTCGCTCCCGGTCGAATCTCGACAACGAGGACGACGAAGACGGATTCATCAAAGACAGCACGCTGGCCCCGTATATTCGGAATATCATCAAGCAAATCGACGATCAGCGCCGTGCAACGGCGTTCAAACAACTAACCCTATTTTGATTATGACACGACACGTTGAATCGCGCATGCAACGAATGTGCGTCGGTTGGTTCCGGCTCCAATACCCCGCCGTCGGCAAACTCCTGTTCGCCGTTCCGAACGGTGGCGCACGGAGCCGCACGGAAGCCGCGATAATGAAAGCAGAGGGCGTAACCGCAGGCGTTACCGACCTTATCCTGCTGCTCGGACGCGGAGGCTTCAACGCCCTATGTATCGAAATGAAAACTACCGACCGACGTTCCGCCCTATCGGACGCACAAATCGAATGGCGTTCGCTCGCAATCACGAACGGGAACAGGCACGTCGTCTGCCGGACGTTCGAGGAATTCCAGTCGGAAATCCGCTGGTACATGGCGCGCCCGGCAAATAGCGAACCACGGGACGAGATCACCTGCGCCCGCCCGATTGTTCCGCCGTCCATCGAAGAGATCGAGCGAGCATTTGGGAAAATCAGACGACGCAAAATCAATCATCAACCTATTAAAACAGCAAAGCAATGAGAGAAATTAAATTCCGAGGCAAACGCCTCGACAATGGGGAGTGGATAGTCGGCAGCTATATTGAAGCAGAAAACAGAGATCGAAGTATAGCACATCAAATTGTACCCTATAAATCCGGCGGAGTTGTCCGAGAAGTAGACCCCGCTACCGTCGGGCAGTACACGGGCTTGAATGATAATAACGGTAAAGAAATTTATGAAGATGATATAATCAACTACGTATACTGCGGATTTGACCGACGCGGAGCAGTCAGATATGAAAACAAGCTGTGCGGATTCGATTTCATCGACAAAGAAGGGATGATTACGATAATTTCAAGCTATGAAGCCCGCACTTATTGTATCATCGGAAACATCCACGACAACCCCGAATTGCTGAAAGGAGGTGGCCAATGACAACGCACAACCCGAAATTCAGAGGAACACCCGGCCCGTGGCGGGTCGACGGGCACGTCGGCGGAAACGGCGTCGCAAACTATTCGATCGTTTCGATTTCCGGCGACGCCGTCGGATGCGCTCCCGTCGCAGAGGTATTGCGCAATAACCCGCGCCCGATGCCGGAACAACGCATCGAGGCCAACGCCCGACTATTGGCCGCCGCGCCCGACTTGCTCGCCGTGCTCGAAATCATCGTCGGGATATTTGAACCGAACAAACTGACCCCATATCGGTCTGCGCGCGAAACGGTAGATCTGGCGAAACAGATCATCGGATACGTCTACGGAGCGGACGAGCGAAACCGCCCAACCAACGAATCGCCCTCAAACGACGCCGAATTCCTCGAATGGCTGTACGTCCGACTGGTCGGCACCCACGGCGAAAATCCGAATACGGACTTTATGCAGAACCTCAACTCTATAATCGAAAAATTACGGTAATTATGAAAACAGTCGAAGACCTTAACAGACTTATCCGCGACGAAATCACAGCTATCGAAGCGCTCCGAAGCGAAGACGAAAAAATATGGTCGGTTCGGGGGGGGGTAACGGAAGCCAATGCCAAACGCAGCAAGAAGATCCGCCGCATGATCGGCGACCACAACAACGAGATCGCCCACTTGCGCCGCCTTATCCGCTTTGTCGAGGCAACCCCGGAAGAGGGTATACGAATGATGCTCGACCAGCTGCGCGGACAGGTAGATCGAATCACCGCATCTGCCGACCGCTACAAATTGAAAGAGCAGAAAAAAGAGTATCTGACACACGCAGGCGCGCAGCTCAAACACACGCAAATCGCCGAACTTGAATTCTTGCTACAATGAATAACAAAGCTATTGCCCCGGAAACTACCGTACAGGAACGGTGTGCCATCTGCGGCCGCCCGAGGATTTACAAATACGACGGTTATTGTCGTCCCATCTGCGAACGATGCGCCAACGGAGGTGGCAGGACATACGTTCGAAGCGGAGAGAAGATTGGCCGCAACGAACCGTGCCCATGCGGTAGTGGTTTGAAATACAAGAAATGTTGCGGCAAATGAATGCCGCCCTTAATAACTCAAAACCAAAATAAAGATGGACAAAAAACAAACGACCGCGACTTGCCCCAAATGTGGGGAAGAAATTGTGCAGTGCGAAAACTGCGAGAATACGGGCTGCCCCGATTGCGACGGATTTGTAGTTACCCGCGACGACGTGATTCTGTGCCCGGAATGTGCCGCCGCCTGCAAGGAGGACTGCGACAAGATGCGCGCTGTCGGTTGCGGCAGTTGCGCCATATTTTCAAACGAAGACGATGAGGGGCAAGGCTGGTGCGAACTGCAACAGACCCCCGTGTGCTACGCCGACAAATGCGCTAACCGAATTTCGAAAGTCTGACCGTTGATAAAATCTCAATCGAAAGCGTGTATTATTTACACGCTTTTTACATATCTTTGTGCTGGTAACCAATACAGAGTAAACGCAACCGGGCCTATGAAAATTCCGCAAACTATCGAAATGCAGGTTGGCGCGCTCAATGCCAGCGAGCACAACCCGCGACAAATCACCGAAGACGATTTCGCCGAACTGGTCAAATCCCTGCTACTGCTGCCGAAAGGCTTGTATTACCGCCCCGTCGTCGTGGACGACCGGAATATCGCCCTTGCCGGAAATATGCGCCTGCGGGCGCTGAAATACATTCACGAACTCGGATTCGACGACCTCGCAGAAATCTTGCGGGCGTCGTATCGGTTCCGGCATTTCGACGAGGCGAAACAATCCGCGCTGCTGAACTACTGGCGCGAATGGCAGATGCACCCGACCGTGCCGACGCTTTACGCCTCGGAACTCGACGAAGACGAGCAACAGCAGTTCATCATCAAAGACAACCTATCGTTCGGCACGTTCGATATTGACATGTTGGCAAACGAGTACGACATCGCGGCGATCATCGACGATGGTTTCGACATCGACCTGCTCCCAAAATCGGCCATCGAGGCGTTGGCCGCGGCAAATGGTATCGACCCTAACGATATAACAGGGCGACGCTGTGGCGGCGACGGGGAAGCCGACGAGCACTACACGCACAAAATCACGTCGCCCGTCTACGAGCCGAAGAACGAAAAACCGGACTTATCGACGCTGACCGACAGCGGCCGAACCGACGAACTGCTGGCAAAGATCGAAGCGTCGAACGTATCGCCCGACGAAAAAGAGTTTCTGCGGCAGGCTGCCGCACGACATACGGTGTTCGATTACGCCAAGATCGCCGACTACTACGCACACGCCTCGAAAGAAATGCAGGAGCTTATGGAAGATTCGGCGCTGGTCATTATCGACTTCGGCAAAGCCATCGAAAAGGGCTACATCCGATTGTCGGACGAAATACGAAACGAATACACACGGGAGTATGGCAATGAGGCATAACGGGTTCGTTGCGTTCATTCTGACGCACGGACGCCCCGACCGGGTGCTGACCTACGAGAAACTGCGCAAACACGGGTACACGGGGAAAATATACATCGTCTGCGACGACGAAGACAAGACGCTGCCGGAGTATCGCAAACGCTTCGGCGACGTGCTCGTCTTTTCCAAATCGGAGATCGCAAAGACATTCGACGAGAGCGACAATTTCGGCGACCGCCGGGCAATCATCTACGCCCGTAACGCCTGTTTCGAGCTGGCCCGGCAGATCGGGGCGACGCATTTCATCGAGCTGGACGACGACTACACGTATTTCAAATTCCGGTTCGACGCCCAGCTACGCTGGCACGGCGCAGACGTCCAAGACCTCGACGCGGTATTCGACATGCTGCTCGACTATTTCAATTCCGCTCCAATGCTGACCCTTGCAATCGGACAAGGCGGCGATTATATCGGCGGCGAAAAGGCGACGAGATTCAACGACGGAATACAGCCGATGCGCAAGGCCATGAACTCGTTCATCTGCTCCGTCGACCGACCGTTTCAATTCATCGGCCGTATCAACGAAGACGTCAATACCTACGTCCTGCTGGGGTCGCGGGGGGGGGTATTTCTGTCTATCCTACAAATCGGCCTCGACCAACTCGAAACGCAGAGCAACAGCGGCGGTATGACGGAATTATACTTGGACGCGGGCACGTATGTAAAGAGTTTTTACACGGTCATGTATTGTCCGTCATGCGTGGTTGTTTCGGCAATGGGAACCGCCCATCGGCGGCTGCATCATCACATCAAATGGCGGTACGCCGTGCCGAAGATACTGCACGAATCGGTAAAAAAAGTAACGACCAATGGCATCACACCCAAGCAATAACAAATCGGCGAAAGACCGCCGGAATGCCCGTCTGCCGCTCGTGTCGCATCTGCGCCTCGAACGGCGGATGCCGTTTCGTCAGATCGCCGCAGAGGTCGAACGGCAGTTGGGGTATTCGGTAACGCCGAAGACGATCAAGACCGATTGGGATTTGCTCGTCAGCGAATGGCGGGCCGAAGCCGCGAGCAACACACAGCAGGCGTGCGACGAGGCGCTGATGGAGTGCGACCGCGCTATTGCGGAGCTATGGCGGCTGTACGAAGCCAGCAAGCAGAAACGAGTTGTCAAGCGGGCAAAGGTTCGCACGGCACTCGTCGATATAAACACGTTCGGAAACCCTGTCGTCGGCAAGCCTCTCGACGCCCCCGTTCCGCTCGAATCGGAAACGTCGAGTGTCACGGAGGAACCCGTCGGCGACGTGCGAATCCTCGCCGAAATCCGCAAATGGGAGGAACGCCGCGACAAACTGCTCGGCCTCGACAAGGTACAGGTCGACATCACATCGGGCGGAAAGGAATTCAAGGGCTTTTCGTCGGTGCTACCCGTCATGCCGGGCATCGACGAAATCGTCCGCCGTATCGACGAGGAGCGCGAACGGAAACTATCGGAAGAAGACGAATAACACATGCTTACCGACGGACTACAACAGCGCGAGGAACAACAGCGCGTCAACTACAAACAGTTGCTTGCCTACCGTCACTTGGCCGACCCACGAATCCGATACGTCGTCTATGGCGGCGCAGCGGGTGGCGGCAAATCGTGGCTTGGGTGCGACTGGCTTATGCGTTGCTGCTGGGCGTTCCCGAAAACGCGCTGGTTCGTCGGCCGAAACAACATCAAGGATAGCCGCGAATCCGTGCTGGTCACGTTCGGCAAGGTCGCCGATTCCTACGGATTCACGGACTACCGGATAACAGACGACGGCATCAAGTTTACGAACGGGTCGGAAATCGTACTGCTCGACTTGACATTCTATCCGCAGAAAGACCCGATGTTCGAGCGGTTGGGGTCGAAAGAGTTTACAGGTGGTTGGATAGAGGAGGCCGGAGAGGTTCATTATATGGCCTACGAGGTGCTGAAATCCCGAATCGGGCGGCATCTCAACGAGGAATACGGACTGGAAGCGAAGATGCTCATAACCTGTAACCCGAAAAAGAATTGGCTGTATAAGCATTTCTACAAACCGCATATCGACGGAACGTTACCGAAAGACTGCGCATTCGTTCAGGCGTTGGTCTACGACAACCCGTTTATCACGCCCGATTACATTCGAACGCTCGAATCAATCGGCGTCAAGTCGATTCGGCTACGTCTACTGCTCGGCAAATGGGAATACGAGAGCAACGCAAACCAACTCGCCGACTACGACGCCATCCTCGACTGCTTCACGAACGAGCGGCAGACGGGCGACGGCGTGCGGCGTATCAGCGCCGACCTTGCCATGAAAGGCCGTGACCGCTTTGTCGCGTTCAACTGGACGGGAATGGCCGCTAAACTCGCTATCGACAAACCGTACAGCACGGGCAAGGAGATCGAAACCGACCTGCGCGACGAATCGAGGCGGCACGGCGTCCGGCGCTCCAACATCATCGCCGATTCTGACGGACTGGGGCAGTACCTCGATTCGTATTTGGAGGGCATCAAGACGTTCCACGGAGGAGCGCCCGCGCCGGATAACACGTATTTCAACCTCAAATCGCAATGCGCGTTCAAACTGGCGGAGGTTATCAATGCGGGGCTGCTCTGCATCGACTGCCCGGAAGAACTGCAATCGACCATTGCCGAAGAACTGGAAGCCTGCCTTGTCGCCCGCGACGTCGACGCCGACACGAGCAAGAAACGAATCATTGACAAACGAGAGATGAAAGCCGCACTTGGTCGGTCGCCCGACTATTTCGACCCGCTGATGATGCGCATGTACTACGAAATCGTCCCGCAGCCGAAAGGTATGCGCGTCCACGTCGGGCGGCTTTCGTGAAAAGCTATTTTTGGGCTGTTTCTGCTGGTAAAATTTGACAGACGAATAAACTACCGTCCCGACGGCAAAAGTGGATTAAACCGAAAAACTGATGAAAATAACAATCAAGAAACGGACGACCCGGCAGGTGCTCGCTATCGAACGAGTGCTGACGCCCGAATCGCGGGCGGCACTCATGCGCCTGCCGAAGCCAGACAAAGTATGCGGCGTGCGCACGCCGCGAAACCTCAACGATCTAACTATCGGCGATCTGTTCAGCTTGCAGGCAGACGGGACGCACGCCCTTATAGAGCGAATCGCGTCCGTCATTCTCAAAGTACATCCCCGGCGCTGCTACAACGAACGGGCAGACAAAATGCTCGGTTTTGTCTTTTGGGTCGGGCGAGAATTGGAGCGCATCGCAGCGTTGTTCGCAAGCACAAGCAACCAGCCGACGCCCGAAGAGATCAAAGCCGGAATAAACGACCTTGATTTCGGGCCGTTCGGCATCATCGACTGGTACGCCCACCGACAGGGCTACCAAGACCAAGACGACGCCGCAAAGGTGGCATGGGTGCGCGTCTGCGAGTGTATGCGAATCGACAACGAGCGGATTGCCTTTGAACGGCGCTTGCGCGAAATAATGGCCAACAAAAACAAATAGACCTATGGAAAAACAGACAGTCGAAAACAAAGTCAAGGAGATCGCCGAGGCGATGGGCCTTACCTATCTGTGCGAATCGTGGTTCCGCGCCAATCAAGCGTTCGACCGATTCCGGCGTCAAGGAGAGAGCCGCGAGGTTACGCACCCCGACGGCCTCACGCTGCCCGCCTGCCTCTACGTACAACCCGTGGCGGGTTTTCTGAATTTCACGTCGCAGGGCTTCGTGCGCGACGCTCCGTCCTGCCTTATCTCCTTTGCCGACGCTATGCCGCTCGACTACAAAGGAGCCGATGCGCAGGAGATCGCCGAGCGGCTGAAAGGTCTTGCCGTGCGATTCATCGTCGCCGTAAACGAAAGCGGCTTTTTCGTTCCGGTCGCCGGGCAAATCAATTACCGCGTCGCGTTCGACAAGATGGACGCAAACCTATGTATCGTAACGCTGTCGCTGACACTCCAAGAACAGGCGGGCGTCTGCTTCGATTACGGCTTGTAGCTATGGACGTACAAAGAATAGAACTCGAAGCCGACCGAATCGTCGCCGAAGAACTCGACCGGGCACGGCAGAAAATTATCGAGAACCACGTCGCCGCGGGACAACGGACGACGGGCACAACCGCCGACAGCATCACAATAGCCGTAACGACCAATGGCGGCGTAACCACGGGGACGATGGACGCCCGCCCATATTTTGCAGCACTCGAAACCGGCACGCAACCGTGGCAGTCGCAACATTTTCGCCGACGCCGCGACGGGTCGGTCTATCCGTCCGCCCCGAAATGGTTTATCGACATCATCGCGGACTGGGCCGCAACAAAGGGTGTAGATATTTCAGCGTGGGGAGCAGCGACCAAAATAATGACGGAGGGGTCGGCACTATTCCGTAACGGCGGCCGCGAAGACATCTTCACGCCCGAAATAGCGGCCCTATCCGACCGCATCGCCGATAGGCTGGCGGGGCTTTTCGATGCACAGATCGTCGAATCAATTTTAAGACAATAGACCATGAGCAGAACATTTACACACAGCAGCACGGGAACAGTAGTCGAATATCCCAATGCAACGCATTTCGCATTCGTCCCGGCGATTTTCAAAATCACGAAAATTCCCACAACGTATGACAAATTAGAAATGGTCTTAACCGACCGCCAAGCGCAGCAATCGTACAGCGAAGAGCGCGAGCCGCTCAATGGGGCCGCATATTTCGATGTACGGCGGTATCTGCAACTGTTGTTCAATAACGTTGCGCAGGGAGTGATTGATTACAGCAAGGCGTTCGTCGATTCCCCGCTGAAAAAGAATATCTACGCTACGATATACTGGTATCGCAACGGCAGTCAATTCTATCTCGGCACGTTTGGGATAGACGCTATTTGGGGCACAATATCCGCCCGCGAATCATCCGGCGGCATCATGCGTCGCAAATGGTTCGTCCGCTATCCGTTTACGGTTGATGTCTTCGCCAAGAACGGAACATCGTTCGACGTGCTGATCGACGGTAAACAGTCCGACATCATGTTTTACAACCACAACGAGGACGCGGAAGGTGCGACCCCATACCACCGCTACCTGCTGAATCCGGCAAGAGTGATCGACCCCTCGACCGTCGCCCGTTCGGTGCATATCGCCGTACCGCATAGCCTCGTGCTGAAAAACGACGAGGAGGCTGTCGGCATGGTTGGCTATACACTCGACATAGACCGGAGCGCAAACGGTGTCTATCTGCGCTGGATAGACCAACAGGGGCGCTATTGTTACTACCTGTTCAAGGAGATCGGCAGCGCGTCGACCGTTTCGACATCCTCGACATGGGAGCGTAACGATATGAACGTCCCGACCGCTTACATAGACGGCGTGAATATCGAAACGTCAGTCCGGCAAAGCCTATCCCGGAAAAAGACCCGTTCGCTGGGAGCAAAGTTGGTCGATTCCGAAACGTATGATTTCCTGCTCACACTCGCGCAGTCGGTCGTCGTGGATGTTTTCGACGGATACGACGCCAACGACGCGCCGCTGTGGCACCGCGTCAATATCGTTGCTGGCAGCTACGAGAAGACGACGAAGCATTACCAAGATTTTATTTTCTCAATCGAGGAACCTGCGCAGAGCGCACAAATGCTGTAACCATGACGGAGGAATTATATATCAACGGCGAGGCCGTCGACCTTAAACCGGATGCGGCGACGACCCTCAACTACAAGTCTAACCTGCTCGGCGACATATCGAAAATTACGTCGTCGAATTCGCAGACGATTCAATGCCCGAAGACAACACGCAACCGAAAGATATTTGACAATCCGGGGGCGCCCGCCTATGTATCCGATAAGCGATACAACCGATATTCGGCCCGCCTTGTTCGGAATGGAATCGAGGTCGTCCGTGTCGGATATGCCGTGCTGCTATCTTCGTCTGAAACCTACGAAATCGCGCTTTATTGGGGCGTGATGGCAAACTTTCAAACGTGGGTCGACAAAGCGGCCAAGTTGAACGAGTTGACCGGAACCGAGGCGCTGGCGTGGAATGCAAATACCACACCGACGACCCTGTCGCAAATGAAATCCGCCGGATATGGATTTGCGAAATACGGCTGCGGCGTATCGAACACCAGTCTTGCAAATTTCCACCCCAGCGCCACCGCATGGTGGATTCTCGACAAGATAACCAGGCAAGCCGGATTCACATTCGAAATGCCGAGCAAATACGCCAGCGCATTGCAAGCGATAGCGATTCCATGCTTGAGCCAAAACGCATCAGACGCAAGCAATGAGGCGGAGGCCATCCGTGTTAGGGAATCGTCGTATAGCGATTATTTGCGATGGATACCATCTGGCGGTTTTTTAAGATATGCCCTTGAGGACCCCAATAAAGAGGTAGACAAGCATCATGTTCTCGATTCGGGCGATGTTACCAAAATATGCGTTGTCGATAAGGCATCCAAAATACACATGTCTATTCAAGACGATACGGCCGCAATGGTTACTGTATGGACTTATTCGAACAACCCGACCGCATTCAGAGACCACATCTATATCTGGGCAACTCGGTACAACGATAAGGGTGCAACCGATACGCAAATAGCCGTTAGCATCAGTTCGTCGGTTGTGGAAACAGTATCATCAGGGGCCTATAAATATTCTAAAAGATATTATTTCAACCCAATCAAAGAGGTTATAAACTGCGAATCTATTGATTTTATCCGTTTATCGCTTCATTTTGGGACAACGCTTGTATACAGCAGCGGATTCGGGAACGGACGAATAATCATTTATGAAGACTTCGAAAACATTATCTATCCGAGTTTATTCCCAATCCCTCAAAATCTGCCCGAAATCTCGCAAATCGACTTCATCAAGGCGATCTGCGGAATGTTCGGCATCTTTGCCGTACCCGACCCTACAAACGTCAATAATCTGAAATTCGTATCGCTCGACATCTTACAGGAGAATAAAGCGCAGGCGTGTGATTGGTCGGATAAATTCGTCCGAAGCAATGACGACGAGCCGAAAACCACGGAATACAAAATCAACGACTACTGCCGCAACAACTATTTCAGGTATAAAGAAGACGATACGGTTTCCACGAATGCCGACGGCAATCTGAAGATCGACAGCGAGGTTTTGGACGCCGAAAAGACCGTTATAACATTGCCTTTCGCTCCATCGGACGGCTCGACGATACGGCACTACGAACTGAACGACGACGGAACAGCCGTCGACACCGTACAAGTCAAAGACCGGATTATGCGCCTTATCAGCGACGGTTCCGGGCTGGCTATGCTTGCATTCGACGACCTCGATTTCACGACCTTGCTATCGAAATACTATTCTACCCTATCGCGCCTGCTCAACAGCGCAATAACCATTACGGAGCAGATCATGCTGAACGAATGTGATTTGAAATCGCTGGATTATTCGATTCCGTTCTACTTGCGCCAATATGGGAGATTCTACGGCATCGTCAGCGTCCAGTCGACAGCGAATAAAGCATGCGAGGTCAAGGCCGTGCAGTTGCCGGAAACGGCTATCCAAGAACCGGAACGCCCGCCGCAGACGGTATCTATCGGCTGGCAATGGGAAGACGTCGCTATTTACATAACAGCCAGCGCTGCGCCTGCGTCAGACCTCGATGTCGTGATAACCCCCTACACGTACGACGGTGTTGCCCTCGTACAGCAAACGATCATCTTTCCTGCCGGGCAAATGAAAGTGATCGGCCCGACGATTACGCGAATAGTCGGCGGAATCGAAATAAACTCCATCACCCCGGAATATGACGACACGTATAGCTACATCATCGCAGAGTGAACCGTACAAAACGGAAATATGATGCAAAAGTTAAAATCCCCACCATGGAAAAATGGGTTTCGGCTTAGACGTCTTTACCCCCGGCCTCTTATTATCGGATGCACCTACAAGCATGGCCAGCATGATGAAATCCCACGTAACAAGGAACGGGAAAACGTCCAAATCGAACGCACGAGCGCAATAGATCGGGAGCACGGCGAATACCGCGACCAAAAGGCCGAATTTAACAAGCGCCTTGAAAACGATATGCAAAGCCCGTTTCATATTGCGAATATACAAAAATAAACAGACATTATATCAAAATCTTAAAATTATGGCAGAAAACACAACAACACGTATCGTTGACGTACAAGTAAATACGACCGATGCAATAAAATTAATGGCCGAATACCAGTTACAACTGGAAGAATCCCAAAAGGCGGAAAAGAAGTTAAGGGCCGAGATCAAAGAGCGTGAAAAGGCGATGGGTGACGCCGGAAAAGCGACGGATGGAGACCGACGACAGTTGGCCACGTTGAAAGAGCAGCAGAAAGCCTATTCGGCGCAAATCCGAGAATTAAGCCGTGAGGTGCAAAACAACATCAAATCCGAACAGTTGTATAAAGACACCCTAAAAGGGTTAGGCGCAGAACTTTCAAGTGCCAAAGATAAGCTACGACAGATGCAGCTGGGCACAGCCGAATACGCCAAACAGGAAAAGCACGTCGCCGCTTTGAACGAGCAAATGAAAGAGGCCGAAGAGGCGTATGGCGTTTTTTCCCGGAATGTCGGCAATTATCCCGATATGAAACCACTCAATACCCAGCTGGAGGAAATAACTAAAACGCTGGCGCAGATGAAATACGAGGGACAGGACACGTCCGAAGAATTCAACAATCTACTATTAAAAGCGTCGCAAATGCGCGATGCAATAGACGACACGCAAAAACAAATCGCCGCAGGAGCATCCGACACTGCACCGTTAGATGGACTGCTTCAATCAGCGCAAGGTTTAGCCGGAGCGTGGGGGTTGTGGAATTCAGCAATCGGTGCAAATATCGAAGAAAACAGCGAATCTGCCGAAATGATGAAGAATCTGCAAGTCGCAATGACCGCTCTCGCCAGTATAACGGCCGTGATGAATAGCCTACAAAAACAGTCCGCAATGATGGTTGGGGTACGCAACATGCAAACCGCAGCGCAAACCGCAGCTATCAAGCTGAACACCGCAACACAGTCGCAAAATATCGTTATTCAGAAAGCGGCAATCATTACACAAAAAGCACTCAACGCTGTTGCTTATGCGAATCCCTACGTTTTACTCGCCGCCGCGGTTGTATCGGTTGTCGGTGCACTGGCTCTATTTGCTTCCAATTCATCCAAAAGCAAACAACAGCTTGCCGAGTTCAACAATGAAACCGAAAAGACCGACCGAATACTAAAACAGATGGTGGCGGATAGCAATTTCGATGTCCGTCTCGCAGAAGCTGCCGGAAAGTCAGGACGTGAACTCCTCGAAATGCGACGAGAGAACGCCAAAGAGGAGCTTGCCGTACTCGACGAATCGTTCGAGAAGCAGCAAAAGCTATATAATGCCGCCAACAAGAAAACCCGCAAAAAGATGCAGGAAGCATACGACAAACTCGTCGAAGATAGACAGGCCGCATGGGATAAGTTGAAAGCCATTGATGATGAAATCACGATCGAAGAGGTCAAGAGCGCAACCGAGGCCGAAAAGAAGAAAGCCGAAATCCGCAAAGAATATGCCGACCAACGCACCCAAGCACTAAAAACCGAGCTCGCCGACATTCGGGCCGCTCTCGATGCCGAAATAGCCTTGATGGCCGAGGGTGCGGCAAAAGACCTCGCTACGGAGAACGAACGCCACAAGCGCAAAATCGAGGATTTGAAGAAGCGGTTGGAGACCGAAAAGAATCTGACGGAAGTATCCCGCACCGCAATCAACCGGATGATCGAAACCGAAGAGCAACAGCACGAATTGAACGTCGCAAAACTCAAATCCGCGTCCGATCTTGAGCGCATCAACAAGGAGCAGCAGAATATCGCCCTGCGGCTGGCCGCCGTCAAGCAGGGAACCGACGCTGAATATACGCTGAAAGTCGAGCAGCTACGGAAACAGCAGGAAGCCGAACTTGCCAACATCGAACTGACCGAGCAGCAAAAGGTTCTCATCCGGGAGAAATACAACAAGCAACTGGACGACCTTTCGAACCAATGGATAAACGCCAACCTGCAAAAACAGAACGACGCTCTACGGCTCGAATGGGAGAACCGAATCAACGCCGCCGCCGTACAGGGGCAAAACACCCTGCAATTACAGTTGCAGATGCGGCAAGCGGAACTCATAGCCTTACAACAAATGGAGGGTGAAAGCGACGCCGCATTCAAGGCTCGACAGCTCGGCGCGCAGCAGGCATACGTCGACGCGAAACGAGCCATCAACGATTACGAGGTGCAAATCGAACAAGCAAAACTGGAAGCCCTCGCAGCAGTTACGAACGGCCTGTCGGGTTTACTCGAAGAGTTGGGCGAAGACAATAAGACTTTCGCCGTTTTGAGCAAGACACTTGCATTGGCCGAGATCGCCATCAACACCGGAAAGGCTATCGCAGCGGGTACGGCGCAGGCTCAAAGCGTCCCATTCCCCGGCAACCTTATCGCAATCGCTACGACTGTTGCGACGATCATGGCGAATATCACATCGGCGATTAAAACCGTCAAATCGGCAAAATTCTCGACGGGTGGTTATGTGTCCGGGCCGGGAACGTCGACAAGCGACAGTATACCCGCCATGCTGTCGGACGGCGAATCGGTAAACGCAGCCTTGCCGACGTCTATGTTTGCCCCGATCTACTCGGCACTAAACCAGCTCGGAGGCGGTGCGCCGATAGTCGCCGCACAGTCGAGCAATCAGATCGCAGGCGAAGATATGCTTGCCCGCGCATTCGCAAAGGGGGTTTCGCAACTCGACATGCGCGTCGGAGTGGACGAAATAACCCGTGTATCTGACCGGGTGAAAGTGGTCGAATCATTAGGCGATTTGTAGTTATGAAAGTGCATGAAATTTTACAACAGAACGCCGATCTGCTCCGGGCGCTCGCTCGCGCAGGCGCGGCTATTGAAGATGTCCGCTACATCCCTCTGTGGAGCGACTACGAACGGCTTCGCCGCGACGGGTTCAAAGTAGCGTATATCGTCGCCTACTTGTGCGATACCTACGAGGTCAGCGAACGCACCGTCTATCGCATTATCCGACGATTCGGCCGCGACGTCAATACGAGCCGCTGACACGGCGTGTCAGTTGATTGTGCCTCAAAGCGTGTATTTATTACACGCTTTTTATTTAGCTTTGTTTCGTAAAATCAAATCTATGGCAACTCTCAAGCTCTACAATCCGATTCTTTCCGAAGCGACAAAAGAATGCTACTGGTTCTGCGACGAGGCCGGAACGAGTTTCAAGGACGTGGACGAATTCATCAACGGCATCCCAGCAGGCGACGATAATATCGAATTACTATTGCACTGCGACGGCGGCGAGGTAAACGAGGGCTGGGCCATCGTCGACAAGCTGCGGAGCACGGGCAAGAAGATAACCGCGACCATCGAGGGGAATTGCGCGTCGATGGCTACCGTCGTTTTGCTGGCCGCTTCCGAACGCCGAGCATACCCGCACGCCTCGTTGCTCATTCACAAGCCCTACTATCCCGAATACACGCTGGCCGACGCATACCGTGCCGATGATCTCGAATCGCTGGCCGCCTCGTTACGGGACGACGAACAGAAAATGCTCGATTTCTACGTCGAGCGAACCGGAGCGGATCGCGCGGAACTCGAAGCGCTTATGAACGAAGACAAGTTTATCGGGATGGAGCGAGCAAAGGAACTCGGATTCATCCAGACGATCATTCCCGCAGCGTCGGCATCGGCAGGCGGCCCGAACAGCGCGAAATCGGCTGCGTGGAAGCAGCAAAATTCAATAACCAACAATCAAAATTCTATGGCAACAAAAACCACGAAAAGCGAAGACAAAAGCGTGCTTCGCAAAGCCCTCGCAGCGCTGGCCGTTGCGCTGGGACTGGAAGCCCCGCAGCCCGTCAATTACGAGCTGAACACCGAATCGGGCGACACGATCACGATTGACAAGCCGGACGGCGAAGACCCCGCCGTCGGCGACAGCGCATCGCCGGACGGAGAGCACAAGATGCCCGACGGCAAGACAATCGTCATCGAAGACGGTAAAATCACGGAAATCCGCGACGCCGAAGACGAGGGCGACGGAGGGGGCGATGGTGGCGACGGCAGCGGAAACGACCCCGATTCCGATGCGCTGGCGGCGGCTAACGCACGTATCGCCGAACTCGAAACCGAACTTGCGGACGCCCGCAAGAACGCAAAAACGACCGACGAGAAACGCATCTTGAATCTCGTCGCCATCGCGGGCGGCGAAGCGTGGCTTGTCAAGGCCAAGTCCGACTACAAGCCCGCTGCACGTCAAACCACGACCACAGCCGCAGGAGAAGGCAAGAAGAACGCCGCGAAACCGCAGTCGCGCGTTCAGCAGCGCATCGCCGAACTCGAAGCAGCACATCAGAAAACGGAGTAAATCACAAACAACACCAATCAATTATGGCAAGTACAGGACTTAACTTTGCGAATCTGACCCCCGACGACGGGGCCGTCAAAGACCTCAAACGTCTGATCTTCCTTGCGGTCACCGACCCCGAATCGCTCGGAAAGATTTTCAATTTCCTGCCGAAACAGAAGCACGGCGAAAAGGTCGGTTTCATCGGCGAATTCGGCATGGTCGGCAAAGCCTCACAGGGCTGTAATCCGACGTTCGGAACCAGCGTCATTGCGACGAGCGAAAAAGAGTGGGACATCCACGAATGGGAGGTCGCCGAAAAAATCTGCTACAAGGATTTGGGGGGGGGCACGGTCGCACAGGTCGCCATGCGTACCAAGACGAACATCGCCGACCTCACGGGCACGGAATATACCGACTATATCCTCGCGCCCCGGCTCGAACTCGCCATCCGCAAGATGCTGATGCGTTACGCATGGTTCGGCGACAAGGCAGCCGATACGGTCACAGACGGCGGCAACCTGCTCGATTCCATCGACCCGGCGTATTTTACCCTCGTCGACGGTTTCTGGAAGCGTCTGTTTACGCTGGCCGCCGCAACGCCCGACCGTCGCACCACATGCGCAGCCAACGCCGCCACAACGTTCGCCGAGCAGAAAGCCGCCATGCGTCAGAACTATGCCGCCGTCGATTTCCTCGACGCGCTGATCTCCGACGCCTCAACGGTTCTGCGGCAGGCCAACGGTCAGCTCATCTACATCACGCAGGCGCTGAAAGACGCGCTGGACGCCGACCTCAAACGAAACAACAAAGGTTCAGAATTGCAGTGGACGGCGCTGTTCGATGGCATCACGGAGACGAACTACAACGGTGTGCAAATGCTCGCCATCCCGTTCCTCGACGAGATCATCAAAGGCTGCGAAACCGTCAGCGGCGGCAAGGCGTGGAACAAGCCTTATCGCGCGCTCTACACGATCAAAGACGACCTGCTCGTCGGTATGGAGAGCGAAAGCGAAGTCGCCGACATTCAGGTATGGTTCAACAAGGACGAGCAGATGAACAAAATTCTGTCGAAAGACAAGATCGGAACGCTGATCGCCGACGATAACCTCGTGCAGGTAGGTTTCTAACCCTCAAAACTCGATTACACTATGAATTGCGATAGCTTCATCAAGGCGAAAATCGAAAAGAACTGCGCGGAACCGATCGCGCGAGGCGTCGAGCGTATCGCGTGGATCGGAAACCGGGCGCAGCTCGACATCGCCAATCTTGAATTTGTCGAGGGTTCGATGAATCAAGTGCTGAATCTGCCGCTTATCAAAGGCGCGCAGTTGTACCCGATCATCCAGTACGGGACAAAGCCGTTCGAGGGGCTGAAAACCGATCTCGACGGCAGCGGCAAGCTGGGCGGCACGGCTTCGACCGAATTTCCGTTCATCGTGCCCGACAACAGCCCGGCGGTTTGCGAGAATATCATCGACCCGCTGCTCGACGGAGAGTTTTTCGTCATTTGGCAGAACCGACACAAGAACCTGCGGGCCACGAACGAAGCGGAGCGCGGAGCGTCTGCATACCAAATCGCCGGACTTTTCAACGGCCTCACGCTGTCGGCCGGGTCGTGCGAGAAATACAGCGACGACACCCTGTCGGGCTGGGCTATTACGCTCAAAGAGGAGAAAGCGCCCCGCTCGGCGATGTTCCTCAACGCGGGTTCGCTCGCAGCCACCGAGGCGCTCATCAAAACGATGCTCACCCCCTCGGAGACGGAGTAAAGCACTATGACCGTCGACGAGGTAAAAATCCTGCTTTCGGACTTGAATAGGGGTTACAATACCCCCTATTCGAGCGCCGAACAGGCAACTATCGAAAGACTTTATTACGAGGTCTTGGGAAAGCGCTTGAGCGGCTGCCGATGTCCCGACAGGTGGCACGACGCCGTGCTCGAAATCAACTCGTACATCAAAAAACACGGAAAAATGAAAGAGAAATCGAATTACAAACTGCGTGCAGGGGTTATTCTGCAAATCGCAGGGTCTTCGGAAATTTACACGAACGACAATCTGACCGACGAGGTGGCCGCGGCGTTCCTCAAAGAGCACCCGAACGCCACCGGGCGTTTCGAGGTTATCCCTACGGCGAAGAAAGACGCCGAAGCACCGAAAGCTGGCGGGGAATCGTCGGAACTCGAAGCGGCACACAACCGTATCGCCATCCTCGAATCCGAGAAAGCGGAACTTGAAAGCCGCTGCGCCGCATTGCAGGCCCAAATCGACGCCACGGCGGCAACTGAAACGGCAGCCGACGACGACGAGAAACCCGAAAACGAGAGCGGCGAAGCCGAAAGCGCTGACGAGGCCGACGAACAGCCCGCCGGGTACAACGGCAATACTGCCGACGACGCTATCCGGCAGGCTATCACCGCCGAACTCGTGGCCGGAAAGTCGAAAACGGCTATCAAGAAGGAGTTGGCGGGCAAGGAGATCGGCGGCGTGAAGCTCACGCACCGCCTTATTTCCGACTACATCGAGAAGATCACCGCAGAGGAGTAACCACCCATGAACGTAAAGCACACAAAGAAGCCCGAAACGCGTGTAGACGTCAAATATCTGTCGTCGTTAGGTATCAAAACCTACGGCGACAATAACCTATACCCGCAAACGGTGCGCGATATTGTCGATTCGTCGCCCACAGGTCGCACCTGCGTCGAGCGGCGTTCGACATATATCGAGGGGAACGGCCTTGCATCGCAAGCGTTGGCCGAAACCGTGTGCGACACGCGAGGGAATACGGTAGACGACGTACATCACTTGTGCGCCGACGATGTAGCCTACCAAGACGGCCTTGCCCTACACGTCAATTACAATATTCTCGGACAGATCGTGTCGATGGCGCACGTTCCGTTCGAGAATTGCCGCCTTGAAGAGGAGGACGACGACGGCGTTATAAGCCATATCGTCGTACACCCCGATTGGCGGGGCAAAAAGACGCGCGGCGGCAAGGCCGTAAAGGTAACCATCGAAACAATCGAGGTGTTCCCGGTCTTCAATCCGTCGCCCGATGTCGTGCAGTTGCAGATACAGGCCGCAGGCGGCATCGAATTCTACAAGGGTCAGATTCTCTACATTTCGCGTGCCGGGCGAAATGCCTATCCCCTGCCGTTGGTCGACGTCGTATTGACCGACATGTCAACAGACGAGGGGCTTTCGAACGTTAACAACCGAAACGTCCGAAACAATTTTCTCACGGCGGGAATGCTCATCACGAAGCGCGGACAAGGCAGTAGCACGGTTGACGGCGACAAAGACGGCGTATCGTCCGACGACGGATTTACGGAGGAATTCGAAAAACTGCAAGGCGATACGAATTCGCTTAAAATCATGCAGGTTGAGATTGAAACCGACGAGGATAAGCCCGAATTCGTACCGTTCAAAACCAACAACTACGACAAGGAGTTCACGGCCACGACGAAAGCCGTGACCGATAACATCTATGCGGCGCTCAACCAAGAAACGTTCGGAAGATTGCGCAGCGGCAGTATCGGGTTCACAGGCGACCTTGCGAACGACGTGAAGCGCGAATACTGCGAGCAGGTAGCGAAGCAGCAACGGATGTTATCGCGTGCGTATCGGGCTATTTTCAGCCATTGGGAACCGAACACGATTCCGTACACCGGAGCGGGCGATGCTGCCATCGAACCGCTCGTAAAATCTATTGCCAACGATGCGACATCTGATTGAACCGTGCGACGTCGATAAATACGCCCGCCCCTGCGACATGGACGACGAGATTATCGCCCGCGCCATCGAAGAGGCCGAATTGCTCGACATCAAACCGAAGCTGGGCGACGAACTGTTCATGCGACTGCTTACGCACGTGCAATTCGCCGTACTCCTTAACGGCGGCGAATACGCCGACGAATGCAGGAACCAGCGGCATTTCGTCGGTCTGCGGCGGACGCTGGCATACTACGTTTGGGCGCGCCTCGTCAAAACGAGCGTAAACCATTTGACGCGCTTCGGCTTCGTGCAGAAGCACGACGAGTATTCACAGGCGACCGAATACCGCGAGCGGCAAACGGCGTACAACGACGCTTTCGCCATCGCTGACGGTTATATGAAAGAGTGCCTTGCCTACATCCAAGCAAAGCCGGAAATTTTCGCTGATTATAGGCTGAAAGGGAAAGTCAAGGCCAACCGAACGAAATTCAAAATTTTAGGCAATTAACTATGTATGACATCAAATTAGGGCAGGGATGCGGCATCAAAGCCACGATGTTGACCCCGGCAGGCGGCGTCTGCGATCTGCGCCGAGCGCGCTATATAGCCGCAACCCTCCTGCTGCCCTCAAATCGGACGATGAATTGCGCAGACATATCGTTCAACGAGGTAACGAACGCCGTATATGTTCGACTGCTCGGAACGCGCGAGTTAACAACTCCGGGGCGATACGGGATTGTCTTCAACGTCAAATTGGAGGACAAGACGATGTATTCGACCCCGGCTATATACTTTGCCGACGTCAGTTCGGATGCGGCAACGGGCTATCATGAACTGACGCTATCGCTGTCCCTTACTGTCGTCAATTTCCCCGACAATGTTTCCTACACGGGCGCATCGCCGAAGATAAGCGACAAAAATACGTGGTTGGTCTACGACGACAACCTCAACGCATACGTCGACACGGGCGTCGAGGTCGGATATGCGAACCTGTTATCTCGCTACGACGGCAAGTTCGCCGAAATCGTCGTCCCGTGTACCGAGGTAACCAACGCTGCGGCAGCGGCAACCGTCGCCGCAAACAACGCCGCGACCGCAGCCAACACCGAGGCAGGCAAGGCGACGACAGCAACGGCGGCAGCGAATACAGCCGCAGGCAAGGCCAATGCCGCAACGACAGCGGCAAATAACGCAGCAACGGCGGCGAATACCGCCGCAGAAGAGACCAATGACGCTGTCAAAGCCGCCCTCGCCGCTGCCGCCGCAGCTCTCGAAGCCGCCGCAGCTGCCGCCCCCGTTGTGGTCAATGTCGAGGGAGCTGCAGCCGCTATCGACGTTCAACCGAACCACATTTACAAATGCGGAGAGTTGACATCGTTAAATATTCGGTCTGTTGCAGATTCCCCGCAGATCGCCGAGGTTATCTTCACCTCGGGGGCCACGGCTACCGAACTAACCATGCCCAATACTTTGGCGGACAATGTAACAGGCTGGAAAATACCGCAGGCGAACAAGACCTACAAAATCTTCTTCCAGTCGAACACGGCGACCATATCCTATTAGACCATGAACACGCTTCTTTTAGAACATTTCGCCGCCGTTTCGAAGATCGCCGCCTACCGCCAGTCGCGCGAGCGGCAGGTGGGGGTGAATTGCACGAAAGGGTATCTCCAATCACAGGACGCCGGACTGCTTTTCGAAGGCCCGCGAACTCTTGAGTGTTTTTTCACATACGTTCCCAGCGACAAAATGCAGGTTATAGCAGGGTTCGGCTCGTCCATGATGGAAATCTCTGTTGTATCTTCGGAAATTCGCTTCTATTGCGGGGGCGCTTACAAATCGACTGTCGTTGTTCCGGGGAATAATTATCTTGTTGATATTGCCTACGACGGCACTACGGCGATATGCTATTTGAATGGGGCGGAGGCGGCTCGATTTCCGGTTACGGGATACAAGGTCACGGATATGTTCAGGGCCGGCAGCAATACATATATCCCCCAAGGCTCGCTCGTATTTTGCCGCCACTACAACTACGCTATTTCCGCGGAAGAAGTAGCCGCGCACTACAACGACGGTGATCCCGCGGGGTATATCTTGCCACAGAACCTTAAGAATATCAAGGATATGGCGTTCACTTCTAAAACGTTCGAATTTGATATGGATAGCCCATATTATTGGCGTATTTTAGAATCGAGCGAATTGGAGTCGGGGAGAAGATATCGGGTCGATTATGTTGTGGAAGAATGGGATATTGCCCCCTATGTCATGGTTACTTGTGGTATAAGCTGTGGTGTGACAGCCGTTGCTGGTAATCAATATTGGAATAATCTTTCTGCTGCTAAATTAGGTGAAAATCAATATGTTGTTGTAGACACAAAAAAAACAGGCACTCCGTTTATGTTTGTTTACGGATCGGACCCTGCATACCCACATACTTCCCGCCGGTTGAAAGTAACGGTTCACTCTGTCAAGATGCTCGGCTGCGTCGCCGAGTACCTGCCGCAGAACCTTGTTGGACAATGGCATGAGAAACCGTTTGAGATCACGGGTATAACTACCTATACATGGACCGGAGAAACCGATCTTGTTTACTATCGGGAGCTTTTATTGGGAAGATTTATTCAAACGGGAGCGGTCGTGATGATTAAAGGTTCTGTGTCCGATTATCAAAGCGGAGAACCTTTTGTATATGTAGGGAATAGGCAGGCGATGATCCCTGCGCAAAATGGGAGTTTTACGCTCAAGGTCATCAACAACCGAGACAATATCGACCGTATCTATTACTATGGCGGTACTCATTTGAGTGACCGCCGCATAACTATTACCATAGATAGTGTCGAGCTGATTCCCGATGTCGCCATTTCCTGGCTCGATAGCGCCAAGCAGCGACCGCTGAACGACGAATACCTGCCGCCGCTATTGCAAAGCGACGGAGGATATGACCTGGCTGCAAACGGAACGCCGGAAATAATCATCAAATAAACCGAAAACATGAACAACTACGCAAAACTGATCGACGGGCGTCTGGAGTACGCCCCCAATTCAATCCGAACCGACGAAGGGCTTGTTTGCAACCCGCGGCCGGACAAACTGATCCCCCTGGGATACAAAGAGGTGATCTTCGACGATCAACCGGAACCGTCCGACCCACCGAAGCATTACCGGGAGGTCTACACAGAGGAGGCCGACCGTATCCGGGTCGGCTGGGAGGAATACACGCCCGATCCGGAGCCGGAGCCCGATCCCGAACAGTTGCGGGAGATGGCTTATCGCGCCGAGGCGGACCAATACCTGATGGCCTACGAGGGCTATCTGGCCGAGGGCAAGATACTCGAAGCCGACGAGCAGAAGGCCCTATACCTGGCCAAAAAGGCCGAGATCAGGGAGCGATTCCCGGATAATGCTAAATAATTCGATGCCGTGTTTGATGTACTGATTGAATTACTGGGTGTTGAAGCCCTTGCTCTGCGCCGTGCAGCATTATTGGAGATCATCATCTGGATCGTGATGTTCATAGCCGTTATGGTCGATATGCGCACGGGAATCCGAAAAGCAAAGGCCCTGCATCTCCCGATTGATTCACACGGTTTGCGCCGTACGTTCACCAAGTTCGGCGACTATGGAAAGGTCACGGCGCTGTTCATGTGTATCGACGTACTGGGCCTTGTTTTCGGATTATACCTGCTGCCCTATGCCTCGGGAGTGTCCGCGGTGATTGCTGTGGCTATCGAAGGCTGGAGTGTTCGCGAAAACCTTCGGGCAGCACGTTCTTCGGCGGCCAAGATTCCCGATCTGATTGCCAAGATGGCTGGAACACAGGACCCTAAAGAAATACTGAATCTTTTGAGAAGTCTTGACGACGCTCGCATCGCCGCACAAGCAAAGAAAACCAATAACCTCAAAACTTAATTATGAATTACATTCTGAAAAAGGCCCTCGAAATAGCCGCAGTTTTGGAAAAAGCGAGCGACTTTTTCCTGTTCAAGTCGAACCGCATTCTGCACCTACTCGGATGCCTTGTCGGTTCAGCTTTACTCGGCTGGGAATTTGGCGTCAGCGCAGGATTGACAGCTGAAATCAAAGATATGCAAAGCGGCGGACGCTGGGACTGGCTCGATATTGCCGCCGACGCTATCGGTACGCTGGTCGGCGAGATCGTACATTTCGCAATCTTCAAACGTTGATAACTATGGCCGATGCACAAAAACTCGCTCCGTTCATCCTTTCGTGGGAGGGCGGATATGTAAACGACCCCGACGATGCGGGCGGAGCAACCAACAAGGGAATAACGATTGCAACGTGGCGGCTTCACGGATGCGATAATGACGGCGACGGCGATATTGACGCCGACGACCTGCAAATCATAACGAACGAGCAATGGATGGAGATTTTCAAATGTCAGTATTGGGATAGGTGGAAGGCCGACGAGATCGAAAATCAATCCATCGCAAATATCGTTGTCGATTGGGTATGGGCGTCGGGCGTCCACGGCATCAAACAGGTACAAAAAATCCTCGGCGTCGAGGTCGATGGCATCGTCGGCCGCAAAACACTCGCCGCACTTAACAGCCGCCCCGCAGACCCGCTGTTCCATCAGATACAAGCGGCACGCATCGCGTTCGTCGAAAATATCGTCCGACGAAAGCCATCCCAACGGAAATTCCTGCGGGGATGGAAGAATCGCATTTTAGCAATTAAATTCGAACCATGAAACGTGTAATCCTTTTACTTGCGATTGGCTGCTTGTGTTGCGCGTGTGCATCCACGCGCAACACCTCGCGTTCATCCGCGCAGGAGCGCGTCGAAGAGCAGGCCGAATCGGAGCGGCAAATCTCAACGCAGGAGCAGGCGGAGGAGCAGCGCGACGTCGTAACGATTTCGAAAACCACGACGGAAACGAAATCGACGACAACCATCTACGATACGAGCAGCCCCGCTGCCGACAGCTTGGGAATCCCGCCGCCCCAGCAGACGACCACAACGGAAACGAAAACCACAAACACGACGGCAACCGTCGATAAATCCGTTATTCGTCAGATCGTCGACGAGCAATTACGCGAAGCCGCCAACGAACAAACCACGACGAACAAACAGGAAGACACAGGCACGGAAGAGATCAAAGAGGATTCGACACCGAAGAACCTGCGTTGGCTCGGCATCATTGCAATCTGCGCAACCGTCATCATGGGATGTTTTTTCGTACTCCGTTTTGTCGGTCGAAAATAATTTGTACCTTTGCACCGATGTCGTTTTACGGCATCGTGCGTTGTGCGGGTGTTGCTTCGGCGACCCCGCATTTTTGCAAAAGTTGTCAGATTGTTGTCAAATATTTTTCGGCTCAATTCGCAATTTACTGAATATATGGCTTGTAGAATAGATAAATACAAGGTTTCCTAACCTAAATTCGCGTTCGAGTCGCGGTGGGGCTACAAGAAAGGAGGAATCAATATCCCTCCTTTTTTTGTGCCCCTGAACCCATGCAGCCCCCCAAACCTCCCTTTGAAAAGGGAGACTTCCGCACATCCATGCCGGGTAAAAAGCGAGAAAAGCTTATTTCTCCTTTTCTTGTGGAATTTTACCTATCTTTGCTCCCGTAAAATCACGATTATGGAATCGCTTAAAGAGTTATACAGGATCGGCAGCGGCCCGTCGAGCAGCCACACGATGGGTCCCAAGCGGGCCGCCGAACGGTTTGCGGAACGCTGCCGCGACGTCGACGCCTACCGCGTGACCCTCTACGGATCGCTGGCCGCCACGGGCAAGGGCCACCTGACGGACGTGGCGATCCTTTCGGTGCTCGAACCGGCCGCCCCGACCCGGATCGTCTGGAAACCGGAGGTCGTGCTCCCCTTCCACCCCAACGGCATGCTGTTCGAAGGGCTGAAAGGCGACGAAGTCGTCGATTCCTGGACCATTTACAGCGTCGGCGGCGGGGCGCTGGCCAACGAGGCCTCGCGCCTCGAAACGCCCCGGAGCATCTACCCGCTGTCGACCATTTCGGAGATCAAGGAGTGGTGCTACCACGAGGGCAAGACCTTCTGGGAGTATGTGAGCGACTGCGAAGGTCCCGAAATCTGGGACTACCTCGACACGGTCTGGGAGACGATGTGCGCAACCATCCAGCGCGGCCTGAACAACGACGGCGTGCTGCCCGGAGGGCTGAAGGTCGCCCGCAAGGCCTCGACCTACTGGGTCAAGTCGAAAAGCTACACCGACTCGCTCTCCTCGCGGGCCAAAATCTACGCCTACGCGCTGGCCACCTCCGAGGAAAATGCCTCGGGCGGCACGGTCGTGACAGCCCCCACGTGCGGATCGAGCGGCGTCATGCCCGCCGTGCTCTACCACCTCTCCACCTCGCGCAACTTCCTGCGCATCCGCATCCTGCGGGCGCTGGCCACGGCCGGACTTTTCGGCAACGTCGCCAAGACCAACTCCTCCATTTCGGGCGCCGAGGTCGGCTGCCAGGGCGAGGTCGGCGTGGCGTGCGCCATGGCTGCCGCCGCCGCGTGCCAGCTCTTCGGCGGAACCCCTTCGCAGATCGAATACGCCGCCGAGATGGGTCTCGAACACCACCTGGGCCTCACGTGCGACCCCGTGTGCGGACTGGTGCAGGTCCCCTGCATCGAGCGCAACGCCATCGCCGCGGCCCGGGCCTTCGACGCCAACGCCTACGCCACGCTCTCCGACGGCTCGCACATGGTGAGCTTCGACAAGGTCGTGGAGGTGATGAACGAAACGGGCCACGCCCTTCCGAGCCTCTACCGCGAAACCTCCGAAGGGGGCCTTGCCAAACGCTTCAAACGATAAGGTTTCGGGCGCACCGGAAGCATCCTTCCGGGCGTGTGACGATTTTTCCCTGTAAACGGATAAATTTTCCCCGTCGGACAACCTCCGGCGGGTTAATTTTGTTATCAGCAAACGTCAACCTAAAACCACAATACGTATGAGACGATTCTTACTCCTTCTGCTGGTCCTCCCGCTGCTCGCCGGAGCGTGCGGCGACGACGCCACCGAAGACACCCCCGATCCGCCCGCAACGACGCTGCCGGCCGGGACCGGGGACAATCCGTTCGGCGCGGGAAAGTCCGTCACCGTCAGCGGACTGCCCGACAAACTGCTGATCGGCCTGGCGGCCAACAGCGGCGACAGCAAGAAGACCTCGGAAGCCGTCTTCAGCGACGTGAAAATCAACGGTCAGACGGTCGCCTTCGAATAAGCGGCCGATCCGTCCCAATGAAAAAGCCGCACCCTTTCGGAGCGGGATTAAAAGGGCATAACGACCTGATTTATCGGATCATTACATTTTTGTATAGGGATAATAGGTAACGAAAAGGCAACGGTTTATTTTCAGCGTCTTGCGCTCAAATACCGCATTTCAAATAACCGATTACAAAATACAAAAAAAATGCGGATTTGACAAATTTGCTAAAAGGGCAGCATTCTAACGCATGGATATTCCATTTTCTCAAGCATACAAGGTTCTTGTTGGAAGAAATAGAACAAGAAGTTATCATTAGTGTCAAAACACAAGATGCTTGAACAGTTTTATGTGTCAGTTATGATGAAGGAAATTCAACCGAATAATCATCGCAATAAAAACAATCATTCACTTATTTTCTTCCTCTCAAAGAAGGGTTCAGGCAATATGATTTTATCTCTATTGCAGCATTCTCGCTCTGTCAACAAACAATGAAATTGATCATTGAACGCTTGAATCGTACCCTTGTCGTGGCAACGTACAGTCATCGGGGCCTTTCGTCCGAAGATAAATTGAGGTTGTTCAGCATCAAAAAACCAAACACCTTCCCAGTTTACTACTGTTCTGAAATACAGCCTAAACCCCCTCTTCGCCTGATCCCATACATCATCATCGATTAGGAAAATATCTTCCACCGAATATAACTGGGAAAGAAAACATTGATTTCATCGAGTTGCAACAAGCTGAATCCGCTGACTGCTGCTATTCAGCATAAAATTATCGTAATTATCTTTGTCGAGCGGAGAAAGATAACCGTTTATTTTCGCAACAAGTCCCATCTGGTCGCGCCGGTAATAACAAGTGTCGGTACTATTGTGTTCTCTTAACCCGGAAGGGCATCCAGATCGACGAAAAAGCTATACTATTGATTTACGGCTAGCAGGAATCGGATAAATTAGTTCTTCGCCACTTGCGAGCGTGAAGGTGATTGTAGAGTTCAGAAGATGTCTAAAACTCGAATGCATGGGTCCAGACATCAAAGATAGGGGTATTCCTCAAGTTGAGCCGCTTGAAGATCAGGAGCTGCTGGCATATACTACGAGAAAAGAAGCAGAGTGAGATAATGCAAATACTCGGTCAAAGCACGGGTAACATTACCAGCCAGAGAACATATATACACAGGGAACTCGGGGCTGACAGTCTCCGACAACCTATACCTTTGTCTGCGGGAGTAGATGAAGCCCGAGGCAGAGCCTGAAGAGACAGAAATGGAGGTGCTGAAACTGAAGTTAAAATCGAAAACGAGAATCGGACTGCAGCAGAGGCGGAACGTAACTGAAAAAGATAAGGAGGAATCTTACGGGGGCCTTATCAAATTAGGCCGATATGCTCTACCGATACAGATAAATTGTAAATACCACCTGTTTTTATCCAGCACCTCATTTGCTTGGCCGACATAATAGTATGGCAAGTTGCACAGAACGATAAACTCGAATTCGGAAATTTATAGCATCTACAGGAATAACCCTATTGCTACATCTTATTTACATAACTCGTAAGAGAAACTATGAACACTCTATATACGGGGCACTGTACCGGAGCCGAGGTCAAAAAAAGCACAGGTTGCAGAATTGCCCGAGGCAAGGGTGTTCCATACCGGATCGGTGATCGAATTCTGAAACCGAAGACGGGAACACTTGCCGATCCAGAAATCGATAAAATGAATAAAGTTTCGGATTCTCATGAAGGGCCTGGTGTCAAATCGTTGGCGGAAGAGGTTATCGCCGTTTTATACGGACGGTTCCGGCAAGGTTCTCTGCGGGCCTAAAGAATCCGGAATTGGAGTTTGGACAACGGAAGTAAGGGCGAAATCTGTTATAGCGCAAGAAAAGGGTAAACCGGTTCCTGCTCGATGGAAGCGCTGCCGACCTCTGTCCGATCTGGGTCTTGTCTTTCAGCGAGTTCCAACGTTACAAGCCTTCGCAAAGTCCACATCTTTTTCTTAGGGAAAACGCTAAAAAGTTTACCGTAAGTGGTTTATTCCCTATTTTTTGCCTATCTTTAACGTCGGTATGAAATTTCTAAATGAAACCATATTATAACCAAAGCCGATAGCGTATCCGGGATCGCCTTACGACACACTATGCAGGCGCAAGCCGAAAGGCAAAGAACAACCATCTTAAATATTTTATAGAATCATGAAAATTGCAATTCCTACAAGAGACTGTCACATCGACGACCACTTAGGCCATTGCGACCATTACACGATCTATACGATAGAAAACAAAACCATTGCAGCACGCGAAGAGCTGCCCTCGCCGCAGGGGTGCGGTTGCAAGTCGGGCATCGCTGCCGACCTGCAGCGCCTCGGCGTTACGGCGATGTTGGCGGGCAATATGGGCGAAGGGGCCAAAAACAAACTCGAAGCCCACGGCATCACGGTCGTGCGGGGTTGCAGCGGCGACATCGAGACAGTAGTCAAAAGCTACCTCGCAGGATTCATTCTCGATTCGGGCAAGAGGTGCGCCGGACACGACGGAGCGCACCGATGTGACGGGCACGGACACGAACATACGCACGAGTGCGGACATTAAGTTCCGGAAGCATGAAAAACAGGCTGAGAACGAATATCCTGATCGACGCCGGACTGCTGGTCGGCATGGCGGCGGTCAGCATCAGCGGCTTCGTGATGAACGTCATCCTGCCTTCGCGCCACGCCATTCGCCATGCCGGAGCCCGTGCCCATGCATCGCAGCTCCTGGGCATGGGGCGGCACGACTGGGGAACGATACATACCTGGGTGGGCGTGGCATTGCTGCTACTGTTGATCTTGCACGTCGCGTTCCACTGGAAAACGATTGACGCCTTCTTCCACAAGAACCTCCCGAACAGAGGCGTGCGAACCGCGGTCGTCGGACTGTTGACCCTCTTTGCACTCATGGCGATACTGCCATGGATCTATGCATTGTAGGCGGGCGCATGGGAAAGGCGAACCAGAGCGAAACACGAACGGATAGGCCCCTGAAAGTCGGAGATGATTTTCGGGGGCTTGCTTATATCCAGGGCTTCTGGACAAGGGACACTATACAGAGGTAGCCGGCCGTGCCGTTCGTCCATTAAACCGTTCACGCCGACGTCGTCGGCATTCCAGAATTACCGGATTTTTCGCCGACCACCTTTTCTGCGCCGGAATTTCCGGCTGAAATATGAACGGGATGGCCTTGGCCTTGACTCGTACGGTTTTATTGAGTACCTTTGTGAATTCCAAAATTTTCAGATCATGCACTTAAAAATCGAACCGAAAAAGGTGGTCGATGCTTACAGTACGCCGATCGTCCAGCAGACATCGTTCTGGTCGAAAGTGAAGGAGCGGTTGGGAATGGATTCCCGGGCATTTGATTTTTCGGTCCGCAACAGCGAAATTTACACCAATGTAGGCGGCTATGCACATACGCAGGGCGACTTCATCACATTCTTTCAATACCTGAACACCGAGGATTACATCGCCTATTTCCCTTACGGTCCAGAGATCGAGCCTTCGGAAGAGAACCACGGCCGTTTTCTGGAAGAGTTGTCCGAATCGCTGCGTTCGTACCTTCCGAAGCACTGCGTGGCCCTGCGCTATGATCTGAACTGGGAATCGCACTGGTGCAAGACTGAAAATTTCGATACGAAGGGCAACTGGCTCGGACTGCCAGATAAGGAGTTTCAGGAGTTTAAGCTCAATTACGGCACTGCGGAGTGGAATCTGCGTAAAGCCAATACCAACATTCTGCCGGCCAACACAATCGTCGTGGACCTGACGCCCGATGAAGCGACTATTCTCGACCGCATGAAACCCAAGACGCGCTACAACATCCGTCTGGCCCGGCGCAAGGGAGTCAATGTGCGTGCGGTCGGCATCGAAGGACTGGATGTCTGGTACGAACTTTATATGGAAACCGCCTTGCGAAACGGACTTTACATCAACGGCAAGAGCTATTTCCGTTCGGTATTCGCCTCGAAGATGGAGTGTCCGGACAAGGCGGTGCAGATGACATTGTTGGTCGCCTGTTTCGACGACACACCGCTGGCGGCGATGTTCCTCATCCTTTCGGCCCACCGGGCGACCTACCTCTACGGAGCCTCTTCCTCACGGATGCGCAACCTGATGCCGACCTATGCCCTGCAATGGCGGGCTATGCAGATCGCCAAGGAGAACTGTTGCAGCGAGTACGATATGTTCGGCATCGCCCCGTGTCCGGATCCGTCACACCCGATGTATGGCCTTTACAAGTTCAAGCAGGGATTCGGCGGCGATGTGTACCATCAGCTCGGATGCTGGGACTATCCGCTCGAAAAGGAGAAGTATGACTATTTCTGCGCCTGCGAGATGAACATGCAAGGCTATTACCGGAACTGAAATACGAAGGTAGGACCTGTTTTCATGGAGCATCCATTCGAAAAGGTTGAACAATGCCGCAGGTTGTCTTTGCCCTTACCCCCCCGTCGGTGAACACTAGCTGGCGGGAGATGGCTGACTATTAAAAATACGATAACAGATGAATATGACTTTGGAAGTAACGCTTCGACTTTTCGTCGCTCTGTTGCTGGGCGGAATCGTCGGAATAGAACGGGAATTCCGTTCCAAAGATGCGGGGTTCCGCACGCATTTTCTCGTCGCGCTGGGCAGTGCCCTCTTCTGCGTCGTTTCGCAGTACGGATTTGGCATAGATCTGAAAGATTCGTCGCGGGTGGCCGCGCAGGTTGTCTCGGGAATCGGATTCCTCGGCGCTGGAACCATCATCTTTCAGAAAAATATGGTACGCGGACTTACGACAGCAGCAGGACTGTGGGTAACGGCGGCTATCGGACTGGCTTGCGGTACGGGAATGTATGCTGCGGCCGCGATCGCTACGGTGATGATACTGCTGGGACTGGAGGTGCTCAACGCCTTGATCCCACAGGTGGGAACGACGACCGTGAGCCTGACTTTCTCGGCTACGTCGAAAGAGAGCGTCAAAAGAGTGGTCGATCAGATCAAGGACGACTGTATCGAGCTGTATTCCTACGAACTGAAGGATCGTCGTACCTCGCAGGGCGAAATCTTCGAAGCTCGGCTGGAGATGAAGGTGAAACGCGGCAACCACAACGAGCGACTCATCGGTTATATGGATGAATTCGACGACGTTATGATTTCGAGTATCGAATAATATTTACGGGTTCAGACGCGACCGGATTATCTTTTCACCCGCACCTCGTACAGATCGCTGCGGCGATCCTTGAGGTTGCGGACGCTGCCGTAGGTGTGCAACTCGTTCAACAGGTTCAGGTTAATGTCCGAAATAAGGATCATCTCCGTATTGGGCGTCGCCTCCGCACGCCGTCCGTCCGTCGGAAAAGCGAAGTCGCAGGGCGTGAAGACTCCGGAGCGCGCGTACTGAATGTCCATGTTGTGCACCTTGGGCAGGTTGCCCACACTGCCTGCGATCACCACGAAACATTCGTTCTCGATGGCGCGGGCATGGGCGCAGACTTGCACGCGCGAATAGGCATTCTGCGTATCCGTGAGGAACGGCACAAAGAGAATCTGCATCCCCTCGGAGGCCATAATGCGTGAAAGTTCCGGAAACTCAACGTCGTAGCAGATCAATACGCCGATCTTCGCGCAGTCCGTCTCGAACGTGCGGATCGTCTTGCCGCCGCTCAATCCCCAGCACTTCATCTCGTCGGGCGTAACGTGCAATTTTTCATACATTTCGTAAGTTCCGTCACGGCGGCAGAGGAACCCCACGTTGTAAAGCTGCCCGTCGTCTTTGATCTGGGGCATGCTGCCCGTGATGATATTGATGTTGAACTTAATGGCCAATGCGATAAACCGGTCCCGGATTTCATCCGTATATTGCGCCAGCCCGCGAATGGCCTCCGATTCGCTGACATCGTTGAACCGCGCCATAAGCGGAGCGTTGAAATATTCGGGAAAAAGAACGAAATCGCTCTGATAGCCGCTCACGGAATCGACGAAAAACTCCACCTGTTCGAACAGGTCGTCAAGGGTCTTGTAGCTGCGCATTTGCCACTGTACGATGCCTACGCGCACCGTGGTTTTGGGCAGGATGTACTCCTCGGTCGGAGCCTGATAATAGATGTTGTCCCACTGAAGCAGGCAGGCGTAGTGGCGCGATTCCTCGTCGTTGGGCAGATAGTTGCGCATTACTTTACGGACATGGAAATCGTTCGAGAGCTGGAACAACAGCACAGGATCGACAATTTCACGTTGGCGCACTTTGTCTATATATTCCTTGGGGCGCATCTGTTCCGCATACTTATGGTAGTTGGGCAGACGGCCCCCGAACATGATGGCTTTCAGGTTGAGTTTTTCGCACAGTTCCTTGCGGTATTCGTACATGCGCCGCGCCAGACGCAGTCCCCGGTAGTCGGGATGGATGAAGACCTCGATGCCGTAGAGGATGTTACCCTTGCGGGTGTGGGTGTCGAATGTTTCATTCCCCGTAACCTGGGCGTAGGTGTGGTCGTTCTTCACGTCATCGTAATTCACAATGATCGAAAGCGCGCAGCCTACGATCTTGCCGTCCACGACTACGACGATCTGCCCCTCCGGGAAGATGCGAATCAGTTTGTCGATTTGCTTCGGCGTCCAAAAAACGTCGCTTCCATCGGCATAGACGCGGGTAAAGGAACTGGCCAGTTGGTCGTAATCCTCTTTCTGAAGATTGCGAATTTCTACTTTATTGATTTCTAACGTTTCCATAAACACATGGGTTGAAAAAACGTACAAAGATACTCTTTAACTTCCGAAAACGCCAGAGAGAGGAAAATATAAGAAGAGCGACACTCGAAATTCACACCGCTCTCCTCTCTGCCGGTGCCGCAGACTTTATCACCCCGAATTAAGAATCGTAAGTTGCGGAAACGGGAACGAAATACCCTCCTCGTTGAAGGTGGCGTAAATTGTAAGTTTCTTCATGGTTAGTATATGGAATTCAGCAGGTCCGTTTTCCCGTCGTTTACGAGTTTGAGTATCAACTCCCCGAACAGCGTATTTTGCCACGCGAACCATGCACGGGTGAAGTTC